>OLRZ01000036.1_pt1 | contig 115219 bp, 128 predicted proteins | sample 1671931 | NCBI WGS metagenome assembly OLRZ01 (sample SAMEA3136627, study PRJEB25190) | human gut metagenome | reverse complement strand
ACCAAGGGCGGCATACTGGCGGACGGCACCATACCCGAAGCTATCAACAAGACCAACCTTGCACAGACCGCTTTCGGTACTCTGCTTGGTGAAGCCGGCGGTAACATCTTCATAGCTATAGCGCTGTTCTTCTTCGCGTTCTCCACCGTTCTCGGCTGGAACATGTTCGGCAAGATCAACGTTTGCTATCTGTTCGGCAAGAATGAAAAGACCGAAAAGATCGCCGTTATCGTTTACAACGTGATTTCTCTTGCGTTCATATTCCTTGGCACACTTGCCTCCAACGATCTGGTTTGGGAACTGAGCGATATGTTCAATCAGCTTATGGTTCTGCCCAACGTTATTGCGCTGATAGCCTGTGGCGGCATAGTTGTTTCTTTGACCCACTTTGGCAAGAAGAACAAGGAGATAAAGGTAGTAGAGTAATCCTAAATCTTACTCATATAGTTCCTTTTGCACTTAAAAGTACAAACAAAGACCCGAGCGATCGGGTCTTTGTTTGTAGATGATTATTATTTTTCAGGCGCATCAAGACCGACTATGCGGCCTTGTGCCAGCTTTGCCGATGGCTTTTCACGCAGCGCATATTCTTCCATCAAATCCTGCATTGCAGCTACGGCTGCATCTACCTGCTTTCTGAACTCATTAGCACTGAGCCGCGCCGCGCCGTTGCCGGCAATGATTATTTGCTCCATTCGGTCCGAGGTTGCAACTTCCACTCGGTAGTTCCTGCTCAATTCGTGCGTGGCTTTTTCAATGTATGTATCGGCCGTTTCGGCCTCTTTAGTATATACCACGGTTATGTTATTCACCTTTTCTATGCTGCCGGCATGCCCTTTTATGCGGTATGCATCGAAAACGAGTATCAGTTCGCATTGCCTCACGCCTTTGTAGTTGCACATCAGGTTTATCAGCTTGCTTCTCGCCAAGTCCATATTATCCTTTGCAATGGCAGAAAGGTCGTCCCATGCGAATATTATGTTGTATCCGTCTACCAAAAGATAGTCCGGCCCGGTGGGGAAGGGACAAAGTTCGGCTGTGCTTTGGAATTGCTTAGGCGAAGTCCTACGGAATGCGGCAAGCGGGTTGGTCTTTATCGGGCCGTATGTACGCTCGTATATTCTGATAAGCTCCGCTTCGTCCGCACGGGATAGCGGGCGATATGTCGGTATATCAGATATTGTGTAAGGCTTGGCTTGCGGCCGTAGTGTACGCTCCAGGTGCATATTGTCAAATACTTTGTCCCATTTTACGGTATGGCCAGCGCCGTGGCTGCAAAACACAGAATCGGCCGTGTTGAATGTATCTGCTTCGACATCATAGCCAATTTGGCTTATTACTTCCGCGCTGTTATGGCATTCCCGATATTCGCTGCCGATAAGACTGAGCTTGCCCATGCCGCGGGTATACAGCGCAAGCTGGGAAGAATAGCCCTGCATGGCAGAAACGGGCGCAAAACCACGTATGGTGGCGGATGACTCGCCTTGCTCGGGTGCGCTGAAATCGGCGCACATAAGCTGCATATCGTTCAGTGCGCGGCCTATATATTCGGCGGGTATAGTAAGGCTGAATTCGTACCACGGCTCAAGCAGTACATTTTCCGCCTGCATAAGTCCCTGCCTTACGGCGCGATATGTGGCCTGCCTAAAGTCCCCGCCTTCGGTATGTTTAATATGCGAGCGTCCGGAGACAAGGGTTATTTTCATATCAGTTATAGGTGAACCGGTGAGTACGCCAATATGTGTTTTTTCCATAAGGTGCGTAAGTATAAGCCGCTGCCAATTCTTATCCAGCTTATCTTCAGGACATTTTGACGCAAAAACAAGCCCGCTGCCGCGCTTGAGCGGTTCTAATATCAAATGCACTTCTGCATAATGCCGCAGCGGTTCATAATGGCCAACGCCTTCAACCTTGTTTGCAATGGTTTCCTTATAGAGTATGCCGCCCTGGCTGAAGGATATATCCATATTGAAACGGCTCTTCATAAGGCTTTGCAGCACTTCAAGCTGTATTTCGCCCATAAGGCGAACATGTATCGCCTTTAGCCGTTCGTCCCATATTATGTGCAGTTCGGGGTCCTCGTCCTCAAGCCTTTTTAATGCGGCAAGTGCTTTTGCGGCGTCAAGTCCATTGCCAAGCTGGACGCTGTATGTGAGCACAGGTTCAAGCATAGGCTTTGGTGCGGGCGGCTCTATGCCCAGCCCGTCGCCCGGTTTTGCACGTGTAAGCCCACATACGGCGCATACGCTGCCGGCAAATGCTTCATCAACGGTTCTGAACTTTGCGCCGGAATATATCCTGAGTTGGTCGGCTTTTTCATTCCATGTTCTGCTGCCGTCTGTGCCCGAAAGAATTGATTTTACCTTCAGGCTTCCGGATGTAACTTTAATAAATGTAAGCCGCGCGCCCTGAGCATCGGTTGCTATTTTGAATACTTTCGCGCCGAATTTGGCGTTTCCGGTTATAGGTAAAGTATAGCGTGCTATACAATCAAGGAATCCGTCTACACCGCTCAGCTTTAGCGCGGAACCGAAGCAGCAGGGGAACACAAGGCGGCTTTTTACGGCGGATGCGATCTTCTCATCGCTTATAATGCCTTCGGCCAGATACTCGTTCAGCATGTCCTCGGAACAGGTGGCTAACTCCTCGTAAAAATCATTTATTGGCCTATCGGCTGAAAAATCAATGAAGCCTGCCGAAAGCTTAGTTAATTCAGCTAAAATTTCAGAGCGGGACTTTGATGAGATATCGGTTTTGTTCACGAATACAAATGTAGGCACGCCTGCGCGTTTCAGCAGGCGAAAAAGCGTTTCCGTATGGCTCTGAACCCCGTCGGGTGCGCTTATAACCAGTATGGCATAATCCATTGCGCCGAGCGCACGTTCGGTTTCGGCAGAAAAGTCAACGTGACCGGGAGTATCAAGCAACGTAAAAGTGCAACCGGAATAGTTAAGTTCCGCTTGCTTGGAAAAAATGGTTATACCGCGCTGCTTTTCAAGCGCGTGTGTATCTAAAAAGGCATTGCCGTGGTCCACGCGGCCAAGCTTTCTAAGCGTGCCGCTTGCATAAAGCATGGCTTCGCTGAGGGTCGTTTTGCCGGAGTCCACATGGGCCAAAATGCCTATGGTCAGTCGTTTCATTGCGCATCCCAATCAACATATAATATCCATATTATACATAGCCGCAACTATTTATTGCAAGATACCTTGATAAAAATAAGGTGAGGGAATATAATATGAGCTCGTGAGTTATGCAGGAATTGCTGCATATGAATAATACTGTGGGGTGGGATAAAATTATGAATAACGATCTTACCGTCGGAAAGAGCGAAAAGGTACTGTGGAGGTTTTGCCTGCCGCTGTTTGGCAGCATAATATTCCAGCAGCTTTATAATATTGCAGACAGCCTTGTTGCGGGCAAGTTCATAGGCGAAAATGCGCTTGCAGCCGTTGGCAACAGCTATGAAATAACACTTATATTCATCGCGTTTGCGTTCGGCTGTAATATTGGCGGATCGGTGGTCGTAGCGCAGTTCTTCGGCGCAAAGCGCATGAAGGACATGAAAACGGCTGTTTCTACCACGTTTATTGCCAGCGGAGTGCTGTGCGCTGTGCTTATGGTGGCAGGGCTGCTGCTTGATGAAAAGATGCTGCTGCTCATCAATACCCCCGCCGAGGTAATGGCGGATTCAGCGCTGTATCTCCGCATATACATTTTCGGACTTCCGTTTGTGTTCTTCTATAATGTTGCAACGGGCATATTCTCCGCGCTTGGCGATTCCAAAACGCCGTTCTACTTCCTTGCGGCATCGTCGCTCAGCAACATTGGTGCGGACATATTGTTCGTTACGGCGTTTAAGATGGGCGTAGCCGGCGTTGCATGGGCAACTTTCATATGCCAGGGCGTTAGTTGCATATTGGCGCTGGTATTTGTTTTTGCAAGGCTGAAAACAGTTGAAACGGAGGAACGCGCGCCGCTGTTCTCCGGTGAAATACTGGGCAAAATAGCCAGAATAGCAATACCGAGCGTTCTGCAGCAAAGCTTTATTTCGGTGGGCAACATAATAATTCAGGGCGTTATAAACACATTCGGTACTGCCGTTATGGCGGGATATTCATCCGGCGTTAAGCTGAACAATCTTGTTATAACATCATTCACAACGCTTGGCAACGGCGTATCCAACTTCACGGCGCAAAACATAGGCGCAGGCAAATACGATAGGGTAAAGAGCGGATACTGGGCCGGAACAAAGATGGTATGGATGCTGTCAGTTCCGCTGATTGCGCTGTATTTCTTCTTTGGGGATAAGCTTTCGATGCTGTTCCTGGAGAATCCGACAGAGCTTGCGCTGAAAACATCCGTAACATATCTCCGCATTCTTGCGCCGTTCTATATTGTGGTATCTGCAAAACTTGTTGCGGATGGTGTGCTGCGCGGCTCGGGACGGATGAAGCAGTTTATGGCGTCAACGTTTACTGACCTTTTGCTCAGGGTAGCGCTTGCAGTAGTATTGTCCGGCACGGCGCTCGGTTCTACCGGAATATGGCTTGCTTGGCCGATAGGCTGGTGCGTTGCTACGGCTATATCCATATACTTCTGCCGCCGGGGCATAAAGAGTGCCGGCGTTTGACATATGCGCCGCATAATGATACAATAAATACGAACATGAATATGTTCCGTGTCTGATCGGTAATCGATCGGTTAAAAGGGAAGCAGGTTAAAAGCCTGCGCGGACCCGCCGCTGTATGCGCGAGCGATGCTTCAATAAGCCACTGTTTATTACGGGAAGGCGAAGCAAAGCAATGATGCGCGAGCCAGAAGACCTGCACGGAGCAAGCTTCTCCACGCGGATTTGGACACGGAAGCAGCATTAGGATAGCTTTTTATCTATGCCGTTGGAGAATTTTCCGGCGGCATTTTTATTACGGAGGTTTTAATATGAACATAAACTGGTTTCAGGATCCTGACCATTTGGTATATATAAATGCGGAGAAAAGCCTTGGCGAGCTTGAAAAGCGACTTAAACTGCCGGGCCTTTGCGAGGCTGCAAATGCCCTGCATGCAGAACCGAACGACGTTGGATACACATTAAAAGGCCCCAAGCGCACCAGCGGAAGGCTGTTTATACCGGACCTTACATTCAAGCGCCATATTGAAATGGGCGAAAACATATTCCTATTCCTTGGGGAGATGACGGAGTGCTACGTTATATTCTTCCCGATGGATCCGGCGGTAAAAGTATAAGCGCCGCCAAAATATAATTTGCTCCCGATGAGTCCCCTATATGTTTCTTGATTTAATTCAAGGGCATATAGGGGAGTCTTGATTTGACAGATCACATAATTGAGTATATAATAACGATTGTTACACAATTGGCGATATTAGCTATACGAAGAGCAACATAATAGGAGATGATAGACCATGCCGCCTAAGACCAAGTTTTCAAGGGAAGATATTGTTAATGCAGCATTTGAACTGACGCGGGAAAAGGGAATAGAGAAAATCACCGCACGCGATATAGCTGAAACGGGATGCATGTCTACCCGGCCTATGTTCAATTATTTTTATTCGATAGACAAGCTTCGCGGCGCCGTGCTTGAAATCGCGAAGGAACTGTTTGATGAATACATAGAGGACGGGTTGAAGTATTCAGTGCCGTTTCTTGGGTTCATGTCAGAATATATTCAGTTTGCTAAGGACGAGCCGATGCTTTATAAGGCGCTGTTCATTTCAAAGGTAGACGAGAAAAAACCGAGCACGATAGCGGCGATGGAGCAATCGAAAGCTGCGCTGAGAAAATCGCTGATGCGCACATATAAGATGGATGCCGATACGGCGGATTGCTACTTTAGGGACATGTGGCTTGTCGTGAACAGCTTGGCTACGCTTATAGTTACGGATTCGAACCCATATGCGGATTGGCAGATAAACGCTATTCTTACAGAGTTCAGCCTAAGTTTGTGCATGGCAGCTAAGAACATAAAGGGCTTCGCAAACGGTAATTACGACCGCGATGCTATATTGAGTGAGCTTGTGGCGCGCAAGCACATGGCCAACGCCAAGGCTGAGATAAAAGCGCAGCGGACGAAAATAAACGATATACCGGCAATAATAGCAGGCGAGCCAAGCGACAAGGCGTTTTTGTATATACATGGCAAGATGGGCTATAAGGAAGAAGCGTATAATTTTGCGCAATACGCCTGCCCACAGGGCTATCAGGTTATAGCGATAGACCTGCCGGAGCATGGTGATCGGAAAAACAGCAAGGAAAAGCTGCTACCGTGGATGGCTGCGCCTGAAATAAAAAGGACATACGAGCTGCTTTCGGAAAGATATAGCTCAATCAGCGTTTGTGCTGTGAGCATAGGCGCATGGTTCAGCATGCTTGCGCTGCAGGATAAGAAGATAGATAAGGCAATGTTCATATCGCCTATTGTAGACATGGAAAAGCTGATATGTACAATGATGGAATGGGCTGGGGTCACAGAAGAGGAACTTGCCGAGCGCATAAAGATACCAACTGATTTCGGCGAAACGCTCAACTGGAACTATCTTAGCTGGGTGCGAAAAAATTCATACAAATGGGATAAACCGACGGATATTATATACGGCGGCAAAGACAACATGACACCGCGAGAGACGATAGAAAAAATTTCGAAATCCTGCGCAACAACGCTTACTATAATGGAAAAAGGTGAGCATTGGTTCCATACTCCGGAGCAGATGAAGGTGCTTAATCGTTGGATGAAGGCCAATGTGCAGGGGAGCATATATGATAATTGAGACTGAGCGCATAATACTGCGGGAAATGACGCAGGACGATTTTGACGCGCTGTATAGGGTGCTTGGCGATTCGGACATAATGCGCCATTATCCATATACGTTTGACGAAAAGCGGGTGATGAACTGGATAAACCGAAACATTGAAAGATACGGCATATTCGGTTTCGGCCTATGGGCACTTGTATTGAAGGAAACGGGGGAGATGGCTGGCGACTGCGGGCTGACGATGCAGAACATAAACGGCACAATAAAGCCGGAGATAGGTTACCATCTGCGCAGAGATGTTCAGCATAAAGGCTTGGCAATGGAAGCAGCAATGGCCTGCCGGGATTGGACGTTTGAGAACACTCCGTTTAACGCTGTGTATTCATACATGAAGCGCGACAATACGCCTTCAAGCAAAGTGGCTATGGCAAACGGCATGAAGCTGGTTGAAGAATTCAGGGATGATGAGGGAGAGATAAGCTCAGCCTACGCAATAACGCGGCAGGAATGGGAAAAGCTAAAGAAATAAGCGAACATTGCCTGGACTTTGTTGACCAAAGACCGGGTTATATGTATAATAAACGCAACTGCTGTTGCGCAACATTGCTGAAGCATTAAGGAGACGCATTATGCCGCCAAAGTTTATGTTCACGAAAGAACAGCTGATAGAGGCATCATTGAATATAATACGGCGCGGAGGGCCGCAGAGCCTTACCGCAAGGTCGCTAGCGGGAGAGCTCGGCTGCTCGGTAAAGCCTATATTTGGCCTGTTCAAGAACATGGAGGAGGTCCGGCTGGAAACCATAAAGGCGGCGGATAGGATATACCGCGGATACATAGGCGCCGCATCGCATGCCGAAGAAAAGCCGTATAAGGCCATGGGCATGGCATATATACGCTTCGCTACCGAAGAAAAGGAGCTGTTCAAGCTGCTTTTTATGCGGGACAGGTCGGCCGAAAACATAAATGATGACAGCGGTAAGGATGTTACGGAGGCAATAGTTAAGCTTATATCCAAAAATACGGGCCTTAACGAGAAAACAGCATATATGCTGCACCTTGAAACATGGCTTTATGTTCACGGCATAGCAACCATGATAGCAACGAACTATCTTGAATGGGACGGCGAGTTTGTGAGCAATGCGCTGACGGATTGCTATACCGGCCTGCTGCACAGGTTCAAAACGAAAGCTTTGGACGTCATTTCATAAGCTTTTGCGCAAGTATACCCGCGCCAATAAGTCCCGCGCTGTTGCCAAAGCGGGCACTGCGTATATTTACGTCAAAACCTGGCGCTGTCAATTCGCTTACCTTTGACGTGACCATATTGAATACATTCTCATCTTCCATTATGCCGCCGCCTATTATCATGCAGGCGGGATTAAATATATGTATAAGCGAAGCCAAGCCTTCGGCTACCTGTTTAGCCCAGCCGTCAACAAGGACGTGTACGTCACTGCGGTCGAGATTAGCGGTTATCGTGCGCCCGTCGCAAAGGGAAGCATCCATGGCTTTTGCCTGCTCAACCAGACGGGTAACGCTTGCAATGTTTTCATAGTATTCGCCGCTCATGTATATCATGCCGAACTCACCGGCAGACCAGTTTGCTCCATGATATACCGCGCCGCCGCGAACTATCGCGCCGCCTACGCATGTGCCGTAAGTAAGGCAGAGCACATCCGCTGTGACATCGGCGCTAAGTGCGTTTGATTCAGCAATGGCCATGCAATTAGCATCGTTTTCCACGGCTACGGGTACGCCAAACGCGCCGAATTCGGTTTTCAGGTTTTTGCCGGTATAGCCCGGTATAAGGTGGGGCGGGTCGTATATTATTTCGCCCGTTTCGCAGTTTATCTGCCCGCGGGTGCATATGCCTATCGCATCAATGTCGATGATGGTGCCGCAAACCTTGCGTATGCGTTCTATCAATGCGTCTGCACCGTACTGTCCGCAGGTGGGGAAGGAGGACACATCCTTCAGAACACCATCTTCATATATACCATGCTTTACGAATGTTCCGCCTATGTCAAATACCGCAGCTTTCATTTACAGCTAACCCTAACCTTTCTTTTTATGCACACAGTATACCATATGAAAGAAGAAAATCACACCCTGTTATAAAATTGGCAGCAAAAGAGTTTGCACGCTGTATTGACAATATCAAACGAGCGTGATATGCTTTGTACAACTTAATTAACATGGTGTTAATAAACGCGGAACGTGTGAAGCACCACATTATAGGCGAATTTAAAGTTTTGCGGGATTCTCGCAGAAATATTATAAAACAGAGAGGAAAACCAAGATGAAGAAGATTCTTGCTATCGTGCTTTGCCTGGTGATGGTCCTCGGCGTAGTTGGCTGCCAGTCCAATACTCCCGCCGATACCGATGAACCCAAGCAGACAAACGATAACAACACACCCGCTAACACCGATGCTCCTCAGACATCCGGTGAGCCGGCAGAGGAAAGCCCCTATGTAGAGGACGCTACCTTCCGCTATCTGTATCCTTCGGAGATATCTACGCTGAACTATCTGGCGACGAGCTCCACCGTAGACTTCAAGCCCGCGTCCAACTTTGTTGACACGCTGATAGAGTATGACCAGTACGGCGTTGTGAAGCCCTGCCTTGCGACCAGCTGGGAAACCTCTGACGATGGTCTTGTTTGGACATTCCACCTGCGCGAGGGCGTGAAGTGGTATGACTGCGAGCTGAATGAGTATGCCGACGTTACCGCCGACGACTTCGTTTTCGGAGCCGAGTGGATTCTGACCCCTGCCAACGAATCCGACAACGTGGATACCCTTGCAAACGTTATAGTGAACGCCAAGGAATACTTTGACGGCACCGTAACCGACTTTGCAGAGGTTGGCGTAAAGGCCCTTGACGAGCATACCCTCCAGTACACACTGAAGGACACTTGCCCGTACTTCCTGTCCATGATGACCTATGTTGCCTTCATGCCCGCCAACAGGCAGTTCGTTGAAGAGAGCGGCGAATACTACGGCACTTCCAACGACACCCTGCTTTACAATGGCGCATACTACTGCACCAGCTGGGAACCCCAGAACGAACTGGTGATGGAGCGCAACGACAATTATTGGGATGCCGAGAACGTATCTATAAAGACCGTTTACGGCAAGTACAACGCCGAAGCCGAAGCACTTGCGCCTGAAATGTATCTGCGCGGCGAGATCGACGAAGCCACTATCCCCGTAGAAATACTGGACAGCTGGATGAACGATCCCGAAAAGCAGAACATCGTCCGCCCGAACCGTCCCACTTACGATGCAATGTGGTGGTTCTTCGATTTCGATCCCCATATGGACGAAACCTATGACAACGATGCGTTTAAGACCGCCGTTAACAACCGCGCCTTCCGTCTTTCCATTGTTTATGGTATAGACCGCGTTAAGGCCATGAGCTGCTACGATCCTTACAGCCCGGAAGAATACCTGATGAACACCATCACTCCTCCGAACTTCGTTGCAGTAGACGGTAAGGATTACACCATGACCGGCGAACTTGAGGCCGTTACCGAACAGAACTGGTTCCAGCCCGAAACCGCTCTCCAGTACAAGGAACAGGCCATGGCCGAACTGAGCGCGCAGGGCGTGACCTTCCCGCTCGTGTTCCCGTATTACTATCGCGTAGACCAGGCTAACCAGGATCTGGTTGCCCAGGTAATCGAGCAGCAGCTCGAAGAGCTCCTTGGTAAGGACTATATCGACATCGTTCCTGTTGCCGGTCCTGCCAACAACTACAACTCCGAAGTCCGTAACGCCGGCAAGTATGGCCTTATGGAAGAAGGTTGGGGTCCTGACTTTGCGGATCCTGTGACCTATGCCGATCCTTGGGGTCTCAGCTGGAGCTACAACAACCGTTCCATGTGCACTCAGGAAGATTACCTGACCGGTTATGTTTACACTCAGGAAGACTATGACAACGGCGTTATAGACGATGCCGACTATGTTGGCGCACAGCAGCAGATATACGATAAGATGGTTCAGGAAGCTACCGCCGAGAAGGTAGACCTGGCCAAGCGTTATGAACTGTTTGCCAAGGCCGAAGCGTGGCTGATAAACGAAGGTATCGTTATACCGTTCCGTGTATTCTCCAACGGCTACGTTGCCAGCAAGCTGACCGTGTTTGATGGCGAATATTCCTCCTTCGGCGTGTCAATCTGGCGCTACAAGGGCAAGCATGTCCTTAAGGAAGCCATGAGCCTGACCGATTATCAGGAACAGTTTGCACAGTGGAAGCTTGACCGCGAGGCTGCTCTTGCCGCGGCGGAATAAGACCGAATCTTAAACCATATCGCGGGGGCGTGGGGTGTTTTCGCCTCATGCCTCCCGCTGCTTTACGCCATTCTTAGAAAGGAGCCGCTGCTTGCTCACTTTAGCGGCACGCGGATGATGCCCCATGTTGGAATATATCCTCAAGCGCACGGCGGGCGCGATAATATCGCTGTTCGTTGTAATAACGCTGATATTCGTATTGCTGCGCCTTATGCCGATGGAAGGCTACTTCGGCGCGGAGTACGATAAGCTTAGCGAAGAAGTTCGCGCAAGTATGCTGGCAGAAAAAGGGCTGGATCAGCCGATATATGTCCAGCTGTTCAATTTCTATAAAAGCCTGTTTCAGGGCGACCTTGGTAAATCCTGGATATATCGCCCGAATTACCCCATAGTAAAAATACTGGAAAAGAAAATACCTTATTCGCTTAAAATAGGTGTTATATCAATGATATTCTCGCTTATAGTAGGCATACCTCTCGGCGCCGTGATGGCGCGTTTCAAAGGAAAATTTGCGGATAAGCTCGGCACGGCGTTCATTGCCATTGTTGAGGCGCTCCCTACGGCTGTGTTGATGCTGTTTTTGCAGCTGTTTTTTTCAAGCTGGTTCAATCTGTCACTGCTGTTTGACAAAAACAACTATGCCACATGGGTGCTGCCGATATTCTCCATATCGCTGCTGAGCATATGCTCATACGCGATGTGGATGCGCCGCTATATGATAGATAATATAAACATGGACTATGTAAAGCTTGCGCGCGCAAAGGGCGTGAGCGGGAGCAGAATAATGTTCCGCCATGTATTTAAAAACGCATTCGTGCCTATGGCGCAGTTCCTGCCCGGTTCGGTGCTTTCAACAATAATCGGTTCAATATATATTGAGCACCTTTATTCCATACCCGGAACCGGCAGCCTGCTGATAGACGTTATACAGCTTCAGGACAACACAATGGTTCAGGCGCTGGTGCTTATATATGCCGCGATAGGCATTGCCGGAATGTTCCTTGGTGACGTGCTGATGGCGCTCATTGATCCGCGCATAAGCTTCGCAAAGAAAGGAGACGACCGTTAAAATGGCAGATAAGAAGAAAAAACTCCTTTTCAACAGGCAGATGCGCCGCATAGACGAACTGGATCAGCACATACAGGAAGGCCTTGCGCTGGAGCAGGCGGATAAAGAGCTGCCTATGTATGATGCGGCGGATTATACCGCAGAGCAGATAGCCGCAATAGACCCAAAATGGTTTGAACCGCATGGCTTTAACGAGCAGGATGCCGAGCGCACGGCATATTCAAACTATTCATACTGGGCGAGCACGTTCAAAAACTTTTGGCGCAATAGGGCTGCACGCATACTGATAGTTGCGCTGATAGCGATAATTGCCTTCGCTTTCATTCAGCCGCTGCTGCCCAATCAGCATGACCCCGTTACAATAAACAATGACCCCGAAACCGGCATGCACCTTCGCAACCTTGCGCCGTGCAGCGAATACTGGTTCGGAACAAATGCAATAGGTCAGGACCTTTGGGCAAGGGTATGGGCCGGCACGCGCACGTCCATAATAATCGGCCTTGTGGTAGCGCTGAGCGATCTTATATTTGGCGTTATAATAGGCATGGCATGGGGTTACGTAAGGAGTCTTGATAAAGCGCTGACGGAGATATATAATGTAATAAGTAATATCCCGCAAACGCTTATATTGATCCTTGTAAGCTACATACTGCGCCCGAGCATGACCACCATAATCATATCCATGTGCATGGTTGGATGGATGGCCATGGCCCGCTTTATCCGCAATCAGGTCGTTATATTCCGCGACAGGGACTATAATCTGGCGTCCCGCTGCCTTGGCAGCAGCACGCTGAGGATAATTATAAAGAACCTGCTGCCGCAGATGGTTTCGGTAATTATGCTGCAAACGTCGCTTGCGATTCCAGGTGCCATAGGCGACGAAGTGTTCCTTACCTATATTGGCCTTGGTATACCCACATCCCAAGCTTCGCTGGGCAATCTGGTTGAAGCCGGCCGCGTACTGATGATGGACAGCACGTTGAGATATCAGCTTGTGTTCCCGGCAGCCGTTGTGGCGTTTATAACTATTGCGTTCTATATCATCGGCAATGCGTTCAGCGATGCGGCCGATCCTAAGAATCACGTTTAAGGAGGCGCAGCATGGAAAACTATTTGCAGAACAAAGAAGTTATTCTTTCCGTAAAAGACCTCAGCGTGCGCTTCAGCCTGAGAGGGAAAAGTCTGCATGCGATACGCGGCGTGAGTTTGGACGTATATAAGGGCGAAAGCCTTGCCATAGTAGGCGAGTCCGGCTCAGGCAAGTCGGTACTGACCAAGAATTTCATAGGCCTGCTTGACAAAAACGGCACCATAGATAAGGGCGAGATACTCTTTGAAGGAATGGACCTTGCCAAGTTCAAAACGGAACGGGAATGGGCGAAAATACGCGGCAAGAAAATTGCCATGGTAATGCAGGACCCAATGACCAGCCTTAACCCGCTTAAAACTATAGGTTGGCAGATAAGTGAAGCACTTATATTGAACCGCGGCATGAATCATGCTCAGGCTAAGGCGGAAACTTTGAATATACTGAAGGATGTTGGCATATCGGAGCCTGAAAGACGCTACAAGCAGTATCCGCATGAGTTTTCGGGCGGCATGAGGCAAAGGGTGGTAATAGCCATAGCCGTTGCATGCTCGCCGGAAATACTGATATGCGATGAACCTACGACCGCGCTTGACGTTACGATACAGGCACAGATACTTTCACTTATAAAGGATTTGTGCCGCAAATACGGCATGACTACGATATATATCACGCATGACCTTGGCGTTGTAGCCAACGTTGCGGACAGGATAGCCGTTATGTATGCGGGCGACATAGTAGAGGTTGGCACGAGTGAAGAAGTGTTCTTCGATCCAAAGCATCCGTATACATGGGCGCTTATGTCAAGCCTTCCGCAGCTTGGCGAAAAAGGGCATGAACTATACTCCATCAAGGGTACGCCGCCCAAACTTTTCGGCGTGATACGCGGCGATGCTTTTGCTCCGCGTAATCCGCAGGCGCTGAAGATAGACTACATGGTGCGTCCGCCGTATTTTGAGATTTCACCCACGCATAAGGCACGCACCTGGCTGCTTGATCCGCGCGCACCAAAGATCGACCCTCCCGAATGCCTGAAGCGGCTGAAGGAGCTTGAAAATATAGAAAGCGGTGATATGGATGAGTAACGAAAACGTGGTGATAAAAACGCCGCTTCTCAGCGTGAGGAATATGGATGTCACCTTCGGCAAGGGCAAGAATGCGTTCAAGGCCGTAAACAACGTAAGCTTTGATGTATATCGCGGCGAAACGTTTGGCCTGGTTGGTGAATCAGGCTCCGGCAAAACCACGATAGGCCGCGCCATAATACGCATAAACAAGCTTTCTGCAGGCGAAGTGATATACGATGGCAAGCGTATATCAGGCCAGATAGATCACGAGACTGACCGCGAGGTGATAAAGAATATCCAAATGATATTCCAAGATCCTATGGCCAGCCTTAACGAACGCGCAAAGGTTGACTATATTGTGAGCGAAGGGCTTACCAACATAAGGCATGACCTGAGCCACGAGGAGATAGAGGAACGCGTGGCGAAGGCTCTGCTGGATGTTGGCCTGCTGCCTGAGTTCGCCAGCCGTTTTCCGCATGAGTTTTCCGGCGGACAGCGCCAGCGCATAGGCATAGCGCGCTGCCTTGTTATGGACCCTGAGTTTATAATAGCGGACGAGCCCATAAGCGCGCTGGATGTATCCATACGCGCGCAGGTGCTGAACCTTATGAGCAAGCTGCAGCAGAAACGCGGGCTGACGTATCTGTTCATAGCGCACGACCTTAGCGTTATGCGCTTCATATGCAACAGAATAGCCGTTATACACAAGGGCGTTATAGTTGAACTTGCGGAGACGGAAGAACTGTTCAAGCATCCGCTGCATCCGTATACGCGTGTTCTGCTTTCCGCCGTGCCTGTACCCAATCCGCACGTTGAACAGAAGAAAAAGGTGCTTGTATACGACCCATCATGCCATAATTATTCGGCAAATGAACGGCCTATGTGGCTGGAGATCGCCCCGGGGCATTTTGTCCGCGGCAGCGAAAGGGAACTGACCGCTTACAGGGAAAAGCTTGCGAAGCGGTAATATAACGGAGGAATAAGAAATGTATCAGACGTCGCCAAAGTCGCAAGCCGACCTGAAATTTCATAATTTAAAGCTGGTGTTCGATCTGGTCAAGCGGGAAGGGCCTACTTCGCGTGCATCGCTTGCAAAGCGCACGGGACTGAGCCCGACCAGCATGACGCGCATAGTTAACGTATTAAAGCGCATAGGGCTTATATCCGAACATTCCGTTGCGCAGGCGGGCGTTGCGGGAAGGCCGAGCACACTGCTCGAAATATGCGCAGATGCGGCGTATTGCCTGTGCGTTGACGCCATGCCGAACGTAAGCAAGGTAACGCTTGTTGATATGGCGACCAAGCAGGCGATATACCGCGAGCTGGTCACCGTCAGCGGCACGTCATTTGAAACCGTTGCGGATGAGTTGAATGCAATGCTTGGCGAAATGTGCAGAGATGCGGGCATAACGCGGGACAGGATTGCGTGCTGCGGAATGAGCATATCGGGTCATGTTTTAAGGAATGGCTACATAGCAGCATCGAGCCAGATGCAGTGGGCGGACATAGACGGCGTAGGAATACTTGAAAGGGCGCTGGACATGCCGGCAATAGTTGAGAACGACTGCAAGGCGGCATTGCTTGGCGAACAATATCTGCTTTCCTGTGCAGGCAAAAGCACGGCAAATATGGCGTATGTTAAGTTTGGCTGGGCAGGCGTTGGCAGCGCGGCAATGGTGGACGGTATGCTGCTGCGCGGCAGCCGTAACGCCGCGGGCGAAATCGGCCATTTTAATTCGCAGCTTGAAGGCCTTTCGGGGGATAGGTGCGAATTCAAAGGCTGCTTTGAACACACCATAAGCGAATCCGCCGTGATAGAGCATGCGCGGTCAATAAATCAGGCGTGCGCGTCACTTGCGGGCGTAAATGAAGCCATCGCAAACGGAGATGAGCGGATAATTAAGCTGATGAACGACATATGTGAATATATAGCCATAGCCGTGAGTGACATTTCCTGCGCATATAATTCGGATAGGATAATACTTAGCGGCAACATAATAACCAACCTTGCCGATTGCTATCAGAATGTGCTGCGTTATGTTGAAAGGCGGCTTACGCGTTCCGTGCAGCCTAATTTGCAGGTATGCTTATCCAAAATGGGCACGAATGCAAGCCTGTACGGCATGAGTTGCCTGGCAGTAGAGGAAACGATAAAGCGCCTTTTGAGCAACGATACGGGATTTTAACATATGAAACTGATTGAAACAAAGAACTACGATGAATTGAGCCACGTGGCTGCCGATATGCTGATAAGCGAAATAAAGGCAAAGCCGGACTGCGTGCTGGGCCTGGCAACGGGCAGCACGCCCATAGGCACTTATGATAAGCTTATTGAAGCATATAAGTCCAACGAAGTATCCTTTGCCAAAGTAAAGAGCATAAACCTTGACGAATACGTTGGCATAAGCTGGTCTAACACGGAAAGCTACAGATATTTTATGAATGAGCATCTGTTTGACCATGTGGATATAGACAAGACGAATACGCATGTGCCGAACGGCTTGGCAGGAGATCTTGACGAAGAATGTGTGCGCTATGATGCGCTGTATGACCGGATTGGTCCAGCTGATATACAGATGCTTGGCATTGGCCTGAACGGGCACATTGGCTTCAATGAACCCGGCACTTCGCTCAGCGCGCCAACGCACATAGTTAAGCTAAGCGACAGTACACGCCAAGCAAACAGCCGAAATTTCACATCGCTTGACGCCGTACCGTATAAAGCGATAACGCTTGGCATGGCCGGAATAATGAAGGCGAAGAAGATAGTGCTGCTGGCATCGGGTCCGGCAAAGCGGGACGCGATAGAAAAAACTGTGTTTGGCGAAGTTGACCCGCATGTCCCTGCAAGTTTTTTGCAGCTGCATCCGGACGTTACGATAATTTGCGATTTTGCATTGACAAATAAAAAGGAGTAATCATATGAAAAAAGAGAAGCGCATATTGAGCATAGGCGCCCATCCGGACGATGCGGATACCTATTGCGGCGGCCTGCTTTCCAAACTGCGCGACAAGGGCTGGCAGGTGCGTTTGCTTTCCGTTACGGATGGAAGTGCGGGCACATATCACGCCGAAGTAACAAGGGAAGAACTCAAACTTCAGCGCCGCAGCGAGGCTGCCGCGAGCGGAAGGCTGCTTGGCGGCCGTTACGACGTGCTGGATTACCCGGACGGGCAGCTTCAGGTTACGCTTGAAGCGCGCGAGCACCTTATCCGCTATATTCGCACGTTTGCGCCGGACGTTATACTGACCAACCGTACCAACGACTACCATGCGGACCACAGGAACGTTTCCCTGCTTGTGCAGGATGCATCTTTCCTGCTTACGGTACCAAAAATTTGTCCGGATACACCGTATCTTGAGGATACCCCGGCCATACTATTCTGGGGCGATGATTTCATGAAGCCCTATCCGCATCAGCCGGACATTATTGTGCCGCTGGCGGATGAAAGAATGGATCTGAAGGTTAAGCTTGCAAGCTGCCACGAATGCCAGTATTTTGACTGGATGTATTGGCCGCACCATACCGAACGCATAGATTGGCCGCGTGAAAAGCAGGTGGCAATGCTGAGCGAACGTTACCATGCAGGCAGCCAGGCCGAGGCTGACCGCCTGCGCGGCAAGCTTACCGAGCTTTACGGTGTTGAATCGGCCGCAAAGATCCGCAACGTTGAAACCTATGAGGTAAGCGAATACAGCGGACCCATAGATGAAGAATTCCTGACAATAGCAAAAAGCGTAGAATAAACCCTCTCCTTAAACAATGCGCAGAAGCCGCCGAGAAATTGGCGGCTTTTTGCGCAATAATAACGTCGATTCTTCGCAAAACACGGCTTGACTAAATTGTCTGCTTGGGCTATATTCATCGTAAATACAAAATGATGGAGGCGTAATATGAGCAAAAAGTTAGTTGCATATTTTTCAGCCAGCGGAGTTACCGCATCCCTTGCCAAGAATTTGGCGGCGGCGATAGGTGCGGATCTTTTTGAAATAGAGCCCGTGATCAGATATGCCAAGGCAGATCTTGACTGGACGAACAAAAAATCCAGAAGTTCGGTTGAAATGAACGATAAGTCGTCCCGCCCCGCTGTGGCAAAAAAGCTTGGCAACATGAGCGAATACGATGAAGTATTCGTGGGATTCCCCATATGGTGGTACATCGCACCCACTATAGTGAATACCTTCCTTGAAGGTTACGACCTTGCGGGCAAGACAATAATTCCGTTTGCCACATCAGGCGGCAGCGGCATGGGCGAAACCAATGAATACCTTGCAAACAGCTGCAAGGGTGCAAAGCTTGTTGAGGGCAAGGTTCTCCGCCGCAATGCCTGCGCAGATGAACTGAAAAAGTGGGCGGAAGAAGTTGTGAAATAATGATTGCAGCGCCGAATCGATCAAATGGCTGATGCGGCGCTGTGTTTTGTCGGGGGATAGATGACATACGAAAAGTCGTTTGATACCATAGATGAGTTTGTAGACAATATCAGCAGAGGCGGGGAGGTAGAGCTTGAATACAATGGAAAACTCTACTTTGCCGGAATGATAGGCGAAAATAAATGGACTGCATGTGAGCAACACAATGATGAATCGAGCAAAGAATATGCATCGGCGGAAGAAGTATGCTCATATCCGATAGAAGATAAAACTATCGGAGAGGTGATTACCAAGGCAAAGATAACGTTTAGGTGCTTTGAGTGAACATGTAGCTAAAGTGAATTGATAAGCATTCCAAGCATATAAGGAAGGCGTGGGATAGGACATGTACCAAATACTAAAGCAGGCTTATGAACATGGAAAAGTGATTTCGGTATATATAAACGAAAGCGACCCAACAAGGTGCAATGTGGGTTATGTTGCCGCATTAAATGAAAAGGAAGTCGCAATGTATATGCTCGATGAAGATGGTGATTTTGAAATACTGTCGGTGCATGGCATTGATAAAATTTTTAGAATCGATGCCGATGGGGAGTATGAGGACAAACTCATTAAAGCCAATAAATTGATAGCTGATAAACCTCCCGAGTTTATATACGAAGGAGGGAGCATGATAAAGGCAGTCTGTGAATACGCTAAAAAGTATGATTACCCGATATGGATCGCATTCAAAGGCAATAATGAAATAGGCCCATGGGGAAAGGCAATGAATGTGACAGATGATATGATAACAATAACGCGACTTGGCGATCCAAAGCCTGGCAATGTAAGCTATATCCTAACACGACAGATTGATTACATCGCATGCGAATATAAGGAATATCATGAAGATGAAGAATAAATGAATGTGAAGGGTCAATTTTGATTATTTGACCCTTCATTATGCTGTCTACTTCAACTTCTGCACGCCGTTTACATCTATCATGGTGTCTCCGGTAAGGAGCAGTTCGCTCACCGTCACAAACTCATAGCCTTGCTCCTGTGCGGTTTTAAGGAGCGTAGGCAGGTATTCCTTTATCTTGTAGCCATTGTTGTGGCAAAGTATTATGCAGCCCGGATGCAGCTTGGGTATCACGGTATCGAGTATCGTCTTTGCGCTGCGCTCTTCTTTCCAGTCTATGGTATCACTGGTGGATACCGGATGGAACAATGCAAAAAGTGCCGAAAAATTGGCGATTTTTGATTGCTAAAAAGACGGTAGTTATAAAAATGGCAAAGTACAAATGTTCGAATAGGATTAATTTAGCCAAAATTAAGAATATCAGACTATGATAAGAATAAGTATGTTTATTTTCTTTGCTTAAAAGGTTGAGACATTTTATAAAGTATGATAAAATAAGACAACAAAAAGCATGATATATGCTTTTTACGCCGAATGGACTATTGTGCAAAATGCACAAATAAACATACTTTGCCGTATGCGAGCATTCGGCGCATAGACCGACCGCTTGGCTCGACGCGCCATTGCACGCGGGCAGTAAGCCGCCGGGAAATAGAAAGCGAGCAGCTGTAGTTCATGACTACGGTTGCCGAAGGCATATCTAAACAAGCCTTCACGAATTGAACACACAGAACAAACAGAACTTCCATTGACCTGCGGAATGAATGTCGCGGGCTTTTGCAGCGCTTATAGGGGCTTTTAATGCTGACGGACAAACAATGCAGTATAATCAACAGGCATCTGACGGAGAACGTTGAGCCGCGCAAGGTAGCGGCGTATCTCTGCCTGAATATGGGCCTGCTGCTTGGCGAGGTTACCGCGCTGCGCCGTCAGGATATAGACATTGATGCGGGAGTGTTGCATATACGCAACGTTGCAGGGCGCGGGGAAGGCGGAACGGCGTCTGACCCGGTGGAGCTTATCCCATCGGACGCGCCGCGCGATTTGCCCATGCCGCAGAGCGTAAAGCAATTCATTGCGGATAACATCGGCCTGTATCATAGCAATGATAGCTTCATTATGAGCGGTGAAGAAACATTGCCGCCGTTCAGGCTTATGCAAGTGCTGCTCAGCACTATGAACGAAAGGTATCATATTGCGGACAAGCTTTCATCTATGGAGCTTCGCTATGCGTTCATACGGCAAAAGCTTGAAGCGGGCGTGGATATGTACAGCCTTTGTACATATCTCGGGCAGAACAAACGTCCGGACGTGATAGTAAAGCGTTTTGCACAGTACTGCCGCGCTGATTTAGCATCCGTTGTGTGCTCAAAAACAGAGAGCGTGGAACGGCCGCAGAATGCGCCGAAGCATATGAACCTGCTGATACTCGGCGCAGGCGGACAGGGGCAGGTGGTACGCGAAACCGCTGAAGCAATAGGCGTGTTTGAGAAGATAGCGTTCCTTGATGATAACACGGATCTTCCGGGCGTGCTGGACACGCTTGGCAACTGCAAAAAGCATCTTAATGAATATCCGATGGCGTTCGTGGCGATAGGCAACAATGCGCTGCGCCGCAAGTTGACGGAACAGTTGCAGGCGGCAGGCTTTATTGTGCCGGTGCTCAAGCATCCAACCGCAACCATCAGCCCAGCCGTTGAGGCCGGCGCAGGAACGATTTTTGAAGCGAAAACCATAGTCAGCCCCGCAGTGAAGATAGGCAAGGGCGTTATACTCGCCAGCGCATCGATAGTTGAGCATGGCGCGGTGATTGGCGATTACAGCCACGTTGAAGCCGGAACGATAATCCGCAAAGGTGCGGTCGTAAAGGCAGGGGCGAGGGTGAATAACGTAAATGCTAATGAGATAGACGAAAGCCATTTCAGGGAAGGAGAAAGAAATGGGTAGACGACTTTTGCTTGCCAGCCCGCATATGTCGGACGAAGGATTTGAACTCGAATACATTCACGATGCATTCAATAAGAACTGGATAGCGCCGCTGGGTGAAAACGTGAACGGCTTTGAAGCCGATATGGCGCAATATATCGGTGCAAAGCATACAGTTGCGCTGTCGGCGGGTACGGCGGCAATACATCTGGCAATGATAATGCTTGGCATCGGCGCAGGTGATACCGTGTTTTGTCAAAGCCTTACGTTTTCAGCTTCGGCTAACCCCATAGCATACCTTGGCGCAAAGCCTGTGTTTATCGATTCCGAGCGCGAAACATGGAACATGGATCCGCTTGCGCTGAAGAAGGCGTTTGAACTTTACGGCAAGCCAAAAGCTGTCGTGATAGTGCATCTTTACGGTAATCCGGCAAAGCTTGATGAGATAGCCGCCATATGCGCCGAGCATGACGTACCGCTTATTGAAGATGCTGCGGAGGCACTCGGTTCAGAATACAATGGGCAGAAGTGCGGCACGTTCGGCCGGTTTGGCGCGCTGTCATTTAATGGGAACAAGATAATAACCACATCAGGCGGCGGCATGCTGCTGTGCGAACGCGAGGACGAGGCTAAGCATGCGCTGAAGCTCGCCACGCAGGCGCGCGAGAATGCGCCGTGGTATCAGCATGAGGAAATAGGCTACAACTACCGCATGAGCAACATTTCCGCAGGCATTGGCCGCGGACAGATGAAGGTGCTACCGCTGCGCGTGGAGCAGAAACGCGCCATATATGAGAGGTACTGTGAAGGGCTGAAAGGTTTGCCTGTGACAATGCAGCCTCAGCTTGACTGCGCAAAGCCGAACCGTTGGCTTTCGACTTTGCTTATAAACAGGGACTGTGGAATTACACCGACAGATATGCTGAAGCACCTTGCGGAGCACGACATGGAAGGTAGGCATCTCTGGAAGCCGATGAACCTGCAGCCCGTGTTTGCATCCGCGCCGTTTGTTAAGGTTAATGAAGAAGCGGTGTGCGATGATTTGTTTGCGCGCGGCGTATGCTTGCCGAGCGACACGAAGATGAGCATGGACGATGTTGACCGCGTGTGCGCTGCCATACGGGAGATGTTCTGATGCAGCACAGGGCCGGATTCTATGAGAAATACATAAAGCGACTGATAGATATAGTGCTGAGCGGTGCGGCATTGGTGATACTGTCGCCGGTGCTGCTCATAACGGCTGTATTGGTGCGCATAAAGCTTGGCAGTCCGGTCATATTCACGCAGGAGCGTCCTGGCAAAGACGAAAAGGTGTTCAAACTGCATAAGTTCCGCAGCATGACCGATGCGCGGGACGAAAACGGCAATCTGCTGCCGGATAAGGAGCGGCTGACGGGCTTTGGGAAGAAGCTGCGCTCTCTGAGTATTGACGAGCTGCCGGAGCTGTGGGACATCTTCCGCGGAAAGATGAGCTTCGTGGGCCCAAGACCGCTGCTTGTCAAGTATCTGCCGCTCTATAATGAAGAACAGAGACACCGCCATGATGTACGCCCGGGCTTAACTGGTTGGGCGCAGGTGCATGGCCGTAACCTGACTTCGTGGGAGGAAAGGTTCGAGTATGATGTTGAGTATGTAAATAACATCAGCTTTGCGTTGGATTTGAAGATAACTATAATGACAATCCGCTGCGTCTTTGCCCGTGAGGGAATCAATGCGGAAGGCAGCGCGACGATGGAAGACTTCATTGGGAATGCAGAAATATAGAGTAAACGGTGAGGAGAATATGGAAGATATTATTCTTATTGGCGGAGGACAGCATTGTGGTGTTGTTTTATATAATATAGAACAACAAGGCAAGTATCGAGCTATAGGTGTACTAGATAGCGCTATTGAAAAAAAGGGGACGTATGCGCATGGAATCGAAGTATTAGGCGATTATAGTCAACAGAACCTTAAACGCATACAAGATGAATATAGAATTAACAGGTTTTTTATTGCATTTGGCGCGATGAAATATAGGAAAGATGTATTTCTATATATGCAAAGACAAGGCTGGCAGGCAGTAAACATTATTCATCCCGATGCAGTGATTTCGTCACATTCAAAATTAGGGAACGGAATACTAATTGAGTGCGGGTGTCTTGTTACACCTAACCCGATAATTGGTGATAATGTTGTTGTTAATACTGGATCGCAAGTTAATCATGATAACATAGTCGAAAGCCATACATACATTGCTTCTGGAGTAATCCTATCTGGAGGAGTTTCAATAGGCGAGAACACATTGATAGACGATGGTGTGATAATAACATTAGGAAAACATATTGGTAGCAATTGCATAATTGGGGCAGGAGCAGTGGTTACAAAGAATATTCCTGATGGCTATATAGCATACGGAAATCCCTGCAGAGTAATACGTGAAAACATATATTGAAACACCAAATAAATGATTACACTTATATCAAATCATAGCGGCGGCCTTTACGATTTTCGCAAAGACTTGATACGAGCGCTGCGCAACCACGGAGAAGTTATTGCTGTTGTACCTAAAAATGACAAATGGCAAGAACTGTGCTCAATTGTAGATAAGGCAATTGAGCTGTCACTTGACCGCCGAGGTATGAATCCCATACACGACTTTAGCTTGTTTTGCAAATATAGGCGGATGCTGCGCGAAGTAAAGCCGAATCTGGTTATCACTTACACCATAAAGCCAAATGTATATGGCGGGATTGCATGCCGCATGGCCGGAATACCATACGCAGCTAACATCACGGGCCTTGGCAGCGCGATAGAAAACGGTGGATTGCTTAGAAAGTTCATATTGATGCTGTATAAGCTGTCGCTAAAAGGCGCGAGGGTCGTTTTCTTTGAAAACGCTGCTAATAGGGATGCGCTTGTTAACGCTGGCGTTGTGCCTCAAGGCAGAGACGTTGTGCTAAACGGCGCAGGTGTGAACCTGAACGATTATCCGTATCAGGAATATCCAAATGATGGCACGGTGCGCTTTTTGTTTGTTGGACGCATTATGAAGGAAAAAGGTGTGGATGAGTTCTTTGTGGCGGCGGAGCGCATGAAGAAGAAGTATGGCAAACGGGTTGAATTCCGCATGGCCGGAATGTTTGAAGAGGCATACAAGCAGAAGATAGATGAACTGGTGAACGATGGAATAATTGAGTACCTTGGTTATCAAGCAAATATGAAGTCGCTCTATGGCGCTGCAAGCTGTGTGGTTCTTCCGTCTTATCATGAGGGAATGTCAAATGTACTGCTTGAGGCCGCTGCAACGGGCAGACCGCTTATAACCAGCGATATCCCCGGCTGCCGCGAGGCGGTAGAGGACGGCGTCAGCGGGTATATTTGCCCTGCGAAGGATGCTGATGCGCTGTATGACGCTATGCAGCGCTTTGTTGAGCTTCCGGAGAACTGGCAAGCAGAGATGGGCCGCAGAGGCAGGGAGCGGATGAAAAAGAGATTCAGTAAGGATGCGGTTGTTGCGGAGACGATAAAACAGCTTGGGATAATAAATGGCTGATTACTTTGCATTAATGCTAATAAGCGTTGCGGTAGCGTTTGGCGGAGATAAACTGACGCTTGGCATCGAATATAGGAATAAACATCGGCGGCTTATTATTTGCTCGCTGATTATATTTATACTGCTTGCCGGCTTTGCAGGACTGCGAACACGCTGCAATGATACAGGCACGTATAAGCACGGCTATGAGTTAATAAGTCCAGAGCAGGGCTATGACGATATAGCTTGGGATATCGGCAGCAATCCGCTCTTCAATGTTGTGAATATTTGGCTTAAAACGGGAGGAATTTCTACACAGAACTTTCTTATGTTCTGGGCATTAGTAACCGTTGGATGCTATATCATATTTGTTCATAAGTATTCGTCAGATTATGCAATATCAATCTTCTTGCTTTTTACAACAGGCTGCTATGGCTTTGTGTTCGCAGGAATAAAGCAGGCGGCGGCCGTTGGCATAGCGCTTATTGGCGTTATGTATGCACTGAAGAAAAAGTGGGTTCCATATGCGGTATGTATTGCCATTGCAACACTCATACACCCATATTCGCTCATGTATTTGATAGTGCCGTTTATGCAGTTTAAGCCATGCGGAAAAAAGACGATAATGCTGCTCACGGTGGCAGTATTGGGCGGATTCTTCCTCAGGCCGCTTATTGGTACGGTTGTAAATATAACCAGCATGATGGGTGAGGAGTACACTGTTGAATCATTTACGCAGGAAGGCGTTAACATATTCCGCGTATTGGTTTGCAACGTGCCTACTGTGCTTGCCTTTATGTATCGCAAACAGCTCTTTGTGGACAGTACAAACGAAGAGAACCTGATGGTGAATCTTGCCATGATAAATGGCGCGATAATGTTTATTGGCCTTTTTGGTACGGCAAATTATTTCGCACGCCTTGCGAACTACTTTCTTATATTCCAATCAATATCGCTTCCATGGATGCTGAAGAAAATAGGCGGCAAGAACAGGCAGATTTTGACTGTGCTGATGATAATCGGGTATCTTGTGTATTTTTACTATGAAAACATGATTGCAATACCGTTTGATCAAGATTTTGCGAGGATAAGCGTAGCGGAGTACTTTGAGCAGATGGGGAGGTAGAGATGGGGGAAACGCCTAAGGTAAGTATAATAGTTCCTATATATAATGTTGAGCAATACTTGCGGCAATGCTTGGATAGCTTAGTTAACCAGACATATAAGAACATAGAAATAATATGTGTCGATGATGGATCGACAGACGCAAGCAGCGAGATATTGACTGAATATGCTTTGAAAAGCAGTAAAGTTCGAGTGATCCGCCAGGAAAACTCCGGGCTTTCCGCAGCTCGCAATGTGGGCTTTTCGTTCGCAACGGGCAAGTATGTCATGTATGTAGATAGTGATGACTGGATTGATGTATGCACTTGCGAAAAGGCGGTTTTTAAGGCAGAAGAGCATGCTGCTGACTTGGTGATGTGGCCCTATATTCGAGAATTTCCGAATCACAGTGCTCCGAAGGCCATTTTTTCAGAGGAAAAAACCTTTACTTCAGCGGAATGCCGAGAACTCCAACGTAGAATGATAGGCCTCTTGGGAACGGAACTTGCACTTCCTGAAAATGCAGATGCGCTTTGTACGGTGTGGGGAAAGCTCTACCTTCGTGAGCTTATTGCGCAAAACGACATTCGTTTTACAGATTTGCGGCGTATTGGAACTTATGAGGATGGGCTATTTAATCTCCACTATCTCTCGCATGTGAAAAACGCCATCTACATTCCTGACTATTTGAGCCATTACCGCAAAAATTCCGGGATGACCTCTAAGTATAGGAAAGAACTGGCAGTTCAATGGAAGAACCTGTTTTCCGATATGCGCAGTTACATTGAGCTGGAAAAGTGCGGCGGTGATTTTGACGCCGCACTCAACAACCGTATCAGCCTCAGTATTATCGGTCTGGGCTTAAATGCGCTGGCGCTTCCGAACCGTGAAGCCTTGAAGGAAATCCGAGGCATCCTGTCGGAGAGGGAATATCGTGCGGCAATCAAAACACTGCCCATGCGATATTTTCCCCCGCATTGGTGGGTATTTTTTGCGTGCTGTAAGATGAACTTCGCACTAGGGGTATTTCTGCTTTTGAAATGCATGGATAAACTAAAGAGGTAGGAGTTTTTCACACAAAGGCCATCTTGGCCAGCATTATGAAGGAGTAGTGTTATGGCAAAGGTTTCAATCATTATGGGCATCTATAACTGTGCGGCAACGCTGCCGGAGGCTATCGACTCTATTCTTGCGCAGACCTTTTCAGATTGGCAGCTCGTTTTATGTGACGACGGCTCAAAGGATAGTACATATACCGTAGCTGAATCGTATCAAGAAAAGTTTCCCAATAAAATTGTCCTTCTTCAAAACGAACGGAATATGGGCCTAAATCACACTCTAAATCGCTGTCTACAGATTGCTAATGGTGAATATGTGGCACGAATGGACGGAGACGATATCTCACTTCCGACCCGACTTGAAAAGGAAGCAAGATTTCTGGATGCGCATCCCGAATATGCAATTGTCAGCACTCCAATGTTTTTTTTCGACGAAAACGGTGATTGGGGACGAAGCTATGCCATTGAAAAGCCGACGAAGCTTGATTTCATCAAGCATAGCCCGGTTCATTGCCACGCTCCCTGTATGATCCGTAAGGAGGCGTATCTGGCGGTGGGGGGGTATACCGAGGATAAGAGGATGCTTCGCTTTGAGGATGTAAATCTTTGGTACAAGCTCTATGCCAGAGGCTATTCTGGATACAACCTGAATGAACCACTTTACAAGATGCGCGATGACCGTGCTGCGGCAAGTCGCAGAAGTTTTAGAACCCGTATGAATGCTGTGCATGTAATGTGCGATGGTTTTAGACTATTTCGGTTTCCGTGGTATATGTATGGCTATATTGGTGTTGACCTTGCCAAACATGTTGTTAAAGGCGTTATGCCGAAAAAAATATACATGTTTTTCCATAAGAAATCTATGGAGAGAATCAAGCCATGAACCAGGAGAAAAAGATATCAGTTTGTATTCCGTTTTACAATATCGAATCATATGTGAGCCGCTGCCTTGACTCTGTACTCGGCAACACTTATCAAAATCTTGAAGTCATCTGTGTTAATGACGGCAGTTCAGATGGAACGTCAGCGCTGCTGCATACATATGAGGAAAAAGACCCCAGAGTAATAGTGATCGACAAAAAGAACGGGGGCATTGTTTCTGCGCGGAATTCAGCGATCGATGCTGCGACTGGCGATTTCATCTCGTTCATTGACGGAGATGATTGGATCCATCATCAGTTCTTTGAGGTACTTATGTCTGTGCAGAAACAAACATTTGCGGACGCTGTTATTTGTGGCTATGAAAAGTGTACAGATATCGTGCAGGACATTGAGATCAGTAAAGAGGTGGTCTCTACACTGGCTGATACAGCCGCATTGCTGAATAATGCTCATGCGCGCACCCACATTTGGGGACGAATATACGCAAAGGAATTAGTTTCCAAGCAGGCGGGCGCATCTGATATCGTGATGGGTGAAGACACTGCGTACAATTTGCTGTTTTTATGCAGAAATGATCAAAGGCGTGTCGTGATTATTCCGGAGCGGCTATATTATTACTTTCAGCGAGAAGACTCTGTTGTGCATACAACGTCTCATGCAGAAAAAATAAAGGTTTCGTTATTCCTTAAAAAGCATTTTTGCGTGTTCTCTGGCCAAGAGGGGAAAAAGCTCGCTTTATATGAGATTATACGAACCATGCTTACCTACCGCTACTTAAAGATGTATGAGCCGGATCAGACCGAAATCCACATGAGTTGTAAAGAATTATATGCATTTTGCGCTGACTCGTGGCGGAATGTGCTGCCCAAGAAGGAACGAGCAAAGTATATGATTCTGTATTATTGTCCTATCTTCTATCGACTTTTTCGTATTGTGACCGACCCGACCATGCTGGATTGGGAGCGTGCTGAAAGAAAACGGCAAAGACAAGGTTGAATATACATGAAACCATCCATTCTCATCTTCTCACAGGCTATGGAGCTTGGCGGCGTGGAGCGCAGCTTGCTGGGGCTTCTCGACGCCATCGACTATGACCGCTACGACGTTGACCTCTTTCTGATGCGGCACAGCGGCGAACTGATGCCGTATCTGAACCCTAATGCGAAGCTCTTACCGGAGATTTCACAGTACGCCTCTCTGGCCGTGCCTATGGCGTCGCTCGTCAAGAGCGGACAACTGGGCGTGCTGCGCGGGCGGCTGAGGGGCAAGCTTGCCGCGAGACGCTTTGACCGAAAGCATCCCGGCGAGAAGCCGTCCGTCACCGCGCTGACCTACAGCCACAAGTATACGCTGCGGTCTATGCCGCAGATTTCGGACAAGATCTATAACCTTGCCATCAGCTTTCTGACGCCGCACTACTTTGCACGAGAACGGGTGAAGGCAAAGAAGTACGCCGCCTGGATACATACCGACTACATGGCGCTGACCTTCGACCGCTCGGCGGAGCTTGCCATGTGGGAGGGTTATGATGTAATCTGCGGCGTGTCCGAACAGGCATCTAAAAGCTTTCAAACGGCCTTTCCAGAACTGGAAGGAAAGGTGCAGGCTGTCGAAAATATCTTGCCGAAAGAGTTAATCTGTAAACAGGCAGAAGAGTCCCAGAACGATATACCATCAAAAGGAAGCCTTGCACTCTTATCTGTTGGTCGGTTCTGCGATGCCAAGAACTTTGACAACGTGCCGGACATCTGCTGCCGTCTGGTGGCGGACGGCCTTGACGTGAAGTGGTATCTCATCGGCTATGGAGGTGATGAACCGCTAATTCGTCAGAAGATTGACGATGCCGGGATGCAGGAGCGCGTCATTATCCTCGGCAAAAAGGACAACCCTTACCCCTATATGCGCGCCTGTGACCTGTATGTGCAGCCTTCCCGCTACGAGGGCAAGGCCGTCACCGTGCGTGAGGCGCAGATGTTGGGGAAGCCAGTCGTTATCACCAGCTATGCGACCTCCGGCAGTCAGCTTGAGGACGGCGTGGACGGCGTGATAGTTCCCATGGACAACGCGGGCTGTGCCGCTGGAATTGCCGCGCTGCTGCGCGACCCCGCTCGGATGCAGCAGCTGTCGGAGAACTGCGCAAAGAGAGATTATACGAACAGTGCGGAGGTCGAGAAGATTTACGCGCTGATGGAGTAAAACTATGGATATTACCAAACAAGATTCAAAGATGCTTAAAGGCGTAGCAATACTATCTATGCTAATGCTGCATTTATTTTGCCGTAAGGAGAATTTGCCGTATACAGCACTGCTGTGGGTGAAGGATACGCCGTTGATTTATTACTTTGGCCTGTTTGGTGATATATGTGTGCCAATGTACTGTTTTGTAAGCGGCTATGCCCATTGTCTGCGTTCTACACGGTCGGATATGAAGCAGCGCTGGAAGTCGCTTTTACGGTTTATGATAGTCTATTGGGTGATAACGGTGCTGTTTTCTGTGGTTGGACTTATAGCTGGCAATCAAAACATTCCGGGCAGTATTACAGAGTTCCTGCTAAACTGCTTAACTATCAGAAACAGCTATAACGGAGCATGGTGGTATGCGAATATTTATATATTGCTCGTTGCTTTGCAGCCGTTGTCAAACAAGTTTGTCCGCCACTGTCCGGCATGGCTTGTTCTTAGCTTAACTTTTGCTTTTTATACGCTTGGCTATGGAATACGGTTCTGGGGTTGGGGCGCGTGCGACTCTGCCGTGCTGTCATGGGTGATTAACCACATAGGATTGCTTGGAACATCGTACTTTACATATACAGTCGGTATGTTGTTCTGTAAAAATAATATCATCCAAGTGCTGCGAACAAAAATAGCTGAAATTAAGACGAAGTATATATATATATATATATATTAGTAATAACAATACTTGCAAGCATGATAATAATGCACAGCGTAGTGCAAACATTGTTTGTGGCTGTATTTACAGCAACGGCAATGATAGTTATCCTGTGCATATGCCCATTGCCATGCTTGCTTATTAATGCCCTGTGCTACTTTGGCGAGCATTCTACAAACATATGGCTTACTCATATGTTCTTCTATACAGTCCTGTTTGATGGGTTTGTATTTGTAGCCAAATACCCGGTGCCTATATTCTTCTTGCTATTGCTGCTGTCGCTTGTGTCATCATATGTTATTAAGTTAGTAAGCAAGCCGATATTAAAACTTGTGAGGTAAAGACGTGATACCTAAAATAATCCACTACTGCTGGTTTGGCCGCGGCGAAAAGCCGGAGCTTGCCAAAAAGTGCATCGCCAGCTGGAAGAAGTTCTGCCCGGATTTTGAGATCTGCGAGTGGAACGAGGACAACTGCGATTATCTCGCCATGTCCTTCATGGCGGAGGCGTATGCCGCGAAGAAGTACGCCTTCGTGTCCGATGTCATGCGCCTTGTCGTGCTGGAGCAGTACGGCGGTGTGTATTTCGATACCGACGTGGAGGTGCTGCGGGACATTTCGCCGCTGCTGATTGACGAGGGCTTCCTCGGCTTTGAGAACGAGCAATTTGTCAACAGTGGACAGGTGATGGCGGCCGTTCCGCATCAGCCTGTCGTACAGGCAATGATCGAGGAATATAAAAAGCTGCACTTCACCAACGCAGACGGAAGCCTGAACGCTGTAGGCTGCCCGCATCTCAATACGGATGTGATGGAGCGCTTTGGCCTTGTGCGCAACGGGCGGGAACAGATGGTTGCCGGGATTCACGTCTATCCGGCGGACTACTTCAATCCGCTGGACAGCGTGACGGGCAAGCTGTCAAAAACGGAGAATACCTACTCTATCCACTGGTATTCCATGAGTTGGCTGCCGAAGCATATTCGGCTTAGAAGTAAAATTGTTAGGTTTTGTAAACGCACATTAGGGAGGGATATATTTATATGGAAAAAGTAGTGGTGAGCAAACAAGATACTATAAAGAGTAAAGCATTTCAACTGTTATGTGTGGTTGATGATATCTGCTCTCGAAATAATATAAGATACTTTATCTATGCCGGGACACTGCTTGGAGCCATTAGACATAAGGGCTTTATTCCATGGGATGATGACATTGATGTTGTCATGTTTCGCAGCGAATACGAGCGGTTTATTGAAGTGTGTAAGAAGGATTTGGACTCACAAAAATTTTTTTTGCAAACGATCTTTTCAGACCCGCTAACCAGTAATCCTTGGGCAAAACTGCATGATGCTAATACTGCGTTCATCAGTGGTATTCGGCGATCCGGGGCAGCAGAAGGAATAAACCTTGATATTTTTCCTGTGGATAATGTCCCAGATAACAGAGCTATCCGCAATATTCGCGCAAGGTTGATCGATAAGCTGAACTATATTTACCAGTATCGTTTTCAAGCACATATGGTGAGATCAAGCTGGAAAATGCGATTGTTTCAATGGGCGATTAGCTTAATCCCGCCTTGGAATGAACAACGATATAAGCAATGCTATGATAACTATATTCAAAAATATAATGGACATGTAACCCGTAACGTAGTTTACTTGTCTAATCGAAAGTACAATAGAAAAATCGTTCCGCGAGAGTGGTTGGCAGAGAGCGTTAAGGTTTCCTTCGAAGGAAGATTATTTTCTGCCCCAAAGGAATGGGATAAGGTTCTTGTGAGTTTGTACGGAGCGGATTATATGCAGTTGCCACCAAAAGAAGACAGAGTAACTGTGCACGGAACTAAGATTATAGATGTAAACCATAGCTGGAGGGCATACAAAAATGAGCAACAGTATTCCTGAAAAAAGATATCACATTGGCTACACTACAGGGGTGTTTGATTTGTTTCATATCGGCCATTTGAATATTCTTCGGCGGGCAAAAGAGCAGTGCGATATCTTGATTGTCGGTGTAAGCACTGATGAGGTGGTTGAAACATACAAGCATAAAAAACCGGTAATACCTTTTGAAGAGAGAATTGAGATTGTTTCGGCAATCAAATATGTTGACAAGGCTGTTCCTCAAATTACCATGGATAAACGTGCTGCGTGGGAGAAAGTGCACTTTAATGCCCTCTTTCATGGTGATGACTGGAAGGGGAGTTCGATGTACGAGAAATATCATAGGGACTTTGAGGGAACGGGCGTAGATATTGTGTTCTTGCCTCATACTGCCGGTACGTCATCGACAATGCTAACGGCTGTTCTTCATGAGGCGCTGAATAGATGAAGGGCTATTTAAATACTCATCGAAAGGCTGACTGCTTTGGCTGTGGCGCATGCGCTCAAGCGTGTCCAAAGGGTGCGATTTCAATGGAAATGGATGAAGAAGGGTTCTTATATCCTCGAATTGACTACACAAGCTGCAATTACTGCAATCGCTGCCATAAATCATGTCCCGCAGAATCCCAAGTTCCTCTGAGAGTGCCAGAGATTGGCATTGTTGGTTATAATGTTGAACCAAATGTAAGGCTGCAAAGTGCGTCGGGAGGCGCTTTTAAAGCAATTATCGACACGCTTGATCCCGATACAGTAGTGTTTGGTGCCAGATGGGAAACGAGAAGCACGGTTGTACACTCGTGGGCATATGCCGAAGATGCCTATGAAAAATTTACAGGCTCAAAATATGTGCAAAGCCAGATTGGGAAGGCTTATGTTGAATGCGAGTCTTTTTTGGAAGAAGGAAAGGAAGTTCTGTTTTCTGGCACTCCTTGCCAAATTGCGGCGTTAAAAGCATATCTCCGTAAAAGCTACGCGAGTCTGACTTGCGTTGACATTGTATGCCATGGTGTACCATGTAGTAAGACTTTAGAGAAGTATATCTCCGACAAAGAAAGGCGTACAGGTGAAAAGATATCGTCAGTTCGTTTTCGCAGAAAACTTCAAGCAAAGCACAAGTGGAACTCTAAATGCGTGGAAACACAATATGTAACGGGAAAATCTACTGTGAATGATCCCGAGCAGGATTCCTATATGCGAGGTTTTTCATACGGACTGTTTTTTAGACCCTCTTGCAGCGAGTGCCCTTTCTCATCAGTGAAGAGATGCTCTGACATCACAATTGGAGATGCTTGGGGTATAGAGCAATTATATCCCGAGATGGATGTTAATCAAGGCGTGTCTCTACTGCTGGCAAATAGCGCGCAAGGAGAGCTATTGTTAAATAGCGTGAGGCGGAGCATGTATTTGAAAGATACTCCTGTAGAGATTCTTGTTTCGGGGAACGCACATCTCAGGGGATCCAATAAAGGACATGCCAAAAGAGACTTTTATTTTCAGATGCAAGGAGAACAGAGCTTTGAGAAACTCTTATATCGCTGCATTCCCAAAACATCGATAGTAAAGCTTGTAGGGCATAGGTTGAAATGTGCGCTAAAGAAGAAAAAAAGTGTTGACGGATAGCGAATGTGTACACGATGGGGGTTATATGAGCAAGTGTAATGTATCGGTTATTATTCCGGTTTACCAAGCAGAGCAATATATAGATCGTTGTATCACGTCGATCCTTAACCAAACAGAATCTAATATTGAATTGTGGCTCATTGATGATGGTTCTCCGGATCAATGCGGCAATATATGTGACGCTTTTGCACAAAGCGATGAGCGCGTTCATGTACTTCACAAAGCCAACGCTGGTGTTTCAGCTGCACGAAATGATGGGATTAAGCGAGCATCTGGTAAGTATATTGCCTTTGTCGATGCTGATGATTATATAGAACCCACTATGCTGTCTTCGCTAGTAGCGCAAGCTGAACGCAATGAGGCTGATATTGTAATGTGTGGATATTATATAGAGCATATTTCAGTTCGAAAAACTGCAAATATTTGCTGTGACATCGGGGAATATAGTCATGCAGGGGTGAAGCAGCTGTTTCTGAAATTCTTTGGCAGAGATTACACCGGCCTTGCATCGATGTGTAACAAACTATATCTGCGGTCATTCTTGAATTTACATGACATTCAAGTTGATGAGAGCCTACAGCGGGCAGAAGACTTTTGGTTTAACTTCAAGGCATTTGAATGTGCTACCCGCATTTCGGTTGTTCCAACTCCGCTGTATCACTATATCCAAAATGAAGACAGTGTTATGCATAGTTATCGCAAAACACAGTTTGAGGATTGGACAGAAAACAGAAAGCGTCTTCTGTTATATGCAAATGAAAAAGAAATTTGCCTGCAACATTCGGAGTTCTATTATAATTACGTTTACAACTCTGTGCTTTTGCTGCGGAGACTTTTGGAATATTCTGATTTCGCAAAGATGAATGAGATTATGAGGGATCCGTTTCTTAGAGGGGCAATTCAGCAAACATTTGACTTGCCGCCTCATATAAGACTAATTACACAATGCATCAAAAGAAAGTTCTATCACTTAGCAGAACGCATCCTCAAGATTTGGCTTCTTTACTCGGGAGAATAAAATGCGTAGCAGGAACACAAGGTACAATCTACTGTTTGGCATACTTTCTCAAGTTGTTTCAATCATTTTGGGCGTTATCCTTCCAAGACTATTTCTGACAAACTATGGTTCAGAAATCAATGGTCTATTGAGCTCAGTAGCGCAGATTTATGCATATATTGCACTGGTTGAAGCGGGAATTGGAACCGCTTCTCTACAAGCCCTATATCGTACTGTAGGAAAAAAGGATAAACACGGAACAAACTCAATTCTGGCCGCAATTAACAATTACTACAAGCGGACTGGTATAATATATCTTCTCTGTATTTTTGTATTTGCTACGATTTATCCATTTTTAGTTAGTTCTGATATCCCTCGCGTAACGATTATTCTTGTGATCATATTTAACGGTCTTGGGAATGTCGTAAACTTTTTCTTTCAAGGGAAGTATAAGCTTTTACTCCAGGCGGAAGGAAAAAATTATATAATAACGAACCTAAATACAGTAATCCATGTTGCAACTAATGTTGCAAAGATATTTTTTGTTGCGACTGGGTTCGATATTGTTGTTGTGCAGCTGTCGGCGTTTGCGGTTAATTTGCTACAAATGATATACATCAGTTGGTACATAAAAAAGAGGTATGCTTGGATCGATTTGAGTGTGACGCCAGACTATACTTCTATCGCACAAAGTAAAAATGTTTTAATACATCAACTGAGCGGACTTGTCTTCAACAATACAGATACAATTATTTTGACATTTATCTGTGGCTTGAAGGCCGTAAGTGTTTACTCGATGTATGTCTTGCTTTTTGGCATGGTAAGCACCTTTCTTAATACCGTGACAGACAGCGTATCGTTTGTTTTTGGCCAAACTTATCATACAGATCGCAAACAATATGTTCAAATCCTTGAACTGTATGAATTATATTATATGGCTCTCGTCTTTGCGCTGTATGCGGTGGCAAGTTGCTTTATACTTCCATTTCTTTTCATATATACGCGAGGCGTAACGGATATTGAATACATCAATGCTTATTTGCCATATCTCTTTGTCAGCACATACTTATTGTCTTGCGGAAGAAAATCTTCTAATCTGACTATAAATTTTGCTGAGCATTTTAGATTGACACAATGGCGTTCAATTTTGGAAGCCATCATCAATATTGTGGTTTCACTAGCCTGTGTGTTTAAATTTGGTATTTATGGTGTATTGTTTGGCACAATAGCTGCACTACTATATCGTACAAACGATATGATTATTTACGCCAACAAGAAAATTCTCAACCGCAGCCCATGGAAAACATACAGACGCTGGCTGGTGAACCTTGGAATGTTTATAGCGTTTACGCTTATATCTAAGGTTGCATTTGCGCATGTGGTCCTTGACACATATCCACGAATAATTCTGTGGGCGGCTATAAGCTGTGTTGTTGTAATACCTACATTCTTTGTAGTGGCAAGCTTATGCGACATAGAGACATATCGCTATGCAAAGGCGTTGTTGATGCCTTATCTGCATAAAGCATGGTGTAAACTTATGCACAAGCCGCAGGCTGATTAATAATGCTTCACTTCATATACACACAACCTCTTAGCAGGGTAATCATTGCAATGGCAATAGCCATTGCTATATGGGGATATGCACGAACGAAGCTTTATGGTAAAAGATGGAACATTGCTAATGCACTACTGGCTTGCGGTATGGTGATGGCGATATTTTGTATAACCATAATGGGTCGTACGACCGGAGAGCGTACTCTTATTTTGAAACCATTTGCATCGCTGGCAGCTGCGAGAACGCAAAGCGAAGCTTACCGCGAGCTCCTGATGAACATCTTTCTTTTCTTCCCATTTGGCTTGACACTATCCAACGCTTTACCACAAAGCTGGGGGAGATGGCGGAGGATAGGCCTTACGGTGACAACAGGCTTATTGCTCAGTGCGGGCATTGAATATATACAGTATCGCTTTGCATTAGGCGTAGCTGAAACCGATGATGTGATCTGCAACACGATTGGCGCGTTTATCGGGTCAACTTCGCTGCTTATTGCTCACGGCATTGAAAAGTACAATGAAAAGACTATAAAGCATGACTCTAACAAAAGCTGAAACACAATTCCTAAACATAGCCAAAGCAGCCATATCAGGCACAGAGATATCGACTGATGCCGTGGATTGGACTGCCATATTCACGCTGTCCAACCAGCAGAAGCTGCTGCCTATAATATTCGAAGCGGTTAGGCAGACTGATGCTGCCAGGGAGAATGCCGCCCTGTTTGCCGCTGTTAAGCAGCAGGTCATAAGTCAGGTATTGAACCAAGTCGTCCGGTCGGCTGAATTTGCAGATTTATACAAAAGGCTTCGTGCGTCGAGGTTACATCCAGTCTTGGTGAAGGGCACACTTTGCAGTCGCCTGTACCCGCTGAAAGATCATCGCATCAGCGCGGATGATGATATATATGTGCAGGATAGTGAGTTCCTGACTTGTCACGAACGGTTGCTTACAGAGGGCTTGTCCACCGATACTCCTGCAGACGAACTGTCCACGTCGGACGAGATTTCTTACCTGAAGGAAGGCAGCCCGCTATATATTGAGATGCATCGTCACCTGTTCGACTCATCTGAAGATGCTCATGATGAACTAAATCATTTTTTTGCGGACATTCAGCCTATAGAGATGGCTGGATTCTTGTCCATGCCGCCATACGAGCATTTGCTTTATTTGATATTGCACGCCTATAAGCATTTTGTAAGTTGCGGCATTGGCTTGCGACAGTTCTGTGATATCGGCTTGTGGGCGCAAGCATATCACGAGAAAATAGACTGGCAGAGGCTGTACGACCAGTGTGCCAGCGTCCACGCGGCAACATTTGCGGCAGCAGCATTCAAAATCGCGCGCGGCTATCTTGGTATCGAATTTGATCTGCCCGCGCCGTGGGAAGCCTCCATCGATGTGGAACCGATGCTGCACGACACACTCTGCGGCGGAGTTTACGGCTCAAATGACTATACACGCCTGCATTCTTCTACTGTTACGCTGAACGCCGTTAAGGCAAGCCGTGCGGGTGAGAAAAGCAGCGTGCTGAGTTCAATCTTCCCTAAAAAAGAATACCTTGAGCGAAGGTACCCATACTTAAAGAAGCATCCGTATTTACTGCCGGTCGCATGGATACAGCGCATTGTAAACTACGCGATGGAGAAGCAGACAAGTACTGATAACAGTGCTGCAGGGTCGATTAAGCTCGCTAAAGAGCGCATTGAGCTGATGAAGTTGTATGATATAATAGATTAACGCAGAAAGTAAGAAATAAATAGAAGGGCTATACGAAAGCTGTTCGGCTAATGTCGGGTAGCTTTTTCATTCCCATTCTTCAATACATTCCACATTCCCGGTCACGTCTTTAACCCACTTATATAGCAGCTTACGCATACGGCTGCTTGGCAGATACAGCCATATCTCCTGTCCGCAGCGCAACCTGCTGCGCCATAGCCATTGAACCATAGTTGAGGTGGCAAGAGCATCATTATTAAACTGAATACCGTAAGACTTAAAGTAAGATACTATCTTGGGATTAGGGAAGACATTTATGAGGTAGGCCAGAGCGTAACAGTGACGGTAGGCATTGACGGCGCGAGCATTGTGCGGCACAAAGGATTGTGGGCTTTGGAAGCTTTTCCTCCGCAGGGCATCTTTAAAAGTTGACGGGGCCGACCAGAAACGGTCTGTGGCGGGCGCATCACATTTGTGCCTGAAGAAGTTGACGGTGTTATTTGCTAACTTCCTTATAAGTTTAGGATCGGACTTACTGAACCAACTATGTGATAAGGCAAGTCTGTCATCGCCGATTGCATTCAACTTATGCCCGCTGTATAAATGAATGGTTGGCAGCGTTATCCGCGGAGCGACCATTTTATCAGTAAACTCATAATTTAACCCATCGATATGCCGCACGCCTATGTAGTCAATGGCTATATCATTTAGTTGACAATAACAGTACAGATACTGCCCCTCGAACATATACGTTAGAATAGTCACCGACTCAAAAGCCTCGAATACATCAATAGGCATCATCCACAAGAGGAGCTTGTCTTGGCTGTATGTCACATAGCCTCGCTCTATTTGCTGTCGCAGCTCTTGCCATTGGCCATTATAACGTTTGTCTTTCCAAGTAACCTGCGTAGTCTCGGGATCAATCTCAATAAAATCCGAAGCTAACAGTGATTTCACATCATTCTTATTGATATCAAGCAATTTCACCGTATCTACAACCTCGTCCAATATGAGGTGATAATGCCCTTGCCTGATTAACTCTCGAGTCTCTTTTGAATAATAATAGAACAGGGCGTGCGTACTTGCTATGTTGATGCTGGATTTCAGCAGACTGTGCAGCGACTCCAGCTTACCGCCCTCAGCTGTCTGCGGTTGCTGGAAACCACGCTTCTCACATGCCGCGCACACACGTTCACATTCGTTCAGGTAGGGAGTGATGAACATATAGCGCCTGTCAACGTATCTGTCCATCTCGACAATAGCGGCTTGAGTCTTGCCGCTCCCCATAATTGCATCACACACTTTTACTTTCATTAAATCCTCCTTTGTACATACAAAAATATTTTTGTCACCACTTTGGTGACAGAATTTTTAAAATGGGCCTAATTTCAGGGCTTTTTTGACTCTTCTCCTAATATATCAGGACAGCTGCAGGTATGGTTGCTCCGCAAACCACGAGGGCATAACGCTATTCGGTTGCACCTAATTGGGAATTATGTATTGGCTATAATACCATAAGCACCACTTATCTGTCAATATGTATTTGTACGAGGAAGATTGCTTCCGAGTGAAGCCTCGCGGCGTTTGAGCGCAATATAAAAGGTTAAAGACAGGCCAACTCTGGCTGACCGACAGACTAATGGCATGGAACGATTATATCATAGATGTGAAAAACAGACGTAAATGTATCTGTAAAAACGTAATAGAACCATTGCTTACGCTACAGACCCTACTCCGCTGCTAATTCGCGAGTAGCAAGCGCCGCGAGGCTATATAAGACTTCGGTATCCTCGGCAAGACTATTCGATATAACCATGGATTATAGATAAAAAACGTAGATGATTAGGGGCTTTTTGTTGTAGGGTGGGAATGGTGCTGGGATGGATATTGGGATGTGTGAATTTTATAAACGGATGGTGGGAGAATTGGCGGGTGAGGTGTGGGTGGATGTACTACACCGAAAAACGCCAGGAATATGGGCTGAAACGGTTGAAAATACCCCCTTATATATCTGTAAAAAAATCCGCCATTTTCTACGATGGGCGGATATTAGGGGAATTAGGGCTATTAAGACAGGATTAAACTAATAACCATTAGTTAAAATTATCGTTAAACGATAATCCTCCACACACCATCCACACTTTATCCACACACTTATCCACACTATCCACATATTATTATCGTTTTACAATAATTCTATTAGTCATATCTTAATAAACGACCGCGTTCTATTAGCCATTCCTTAAAAAGTGACCATTTCTCACTTTGTTATAACGTGCGCTTATGGCTATGGCGGGAATAGCACGGTAGCCATAACTATACGATATTGGACAATATGGCTACCCTGCGTTATACTATGCTCACAAGGTTGAGGGACGGCAAGCAGCCCGAACCTACAGCCCCAACACAGTAAAGGCAGGTGATACAAAAAGGGCGCACAGCGCGGCGGCAACCGTGCTACACGCCCAACATAAACGCCAATGTTCCCTAATGTATATAGGCAGCACAGCCTAACGGCGTGCGCTGAACAGCTTAGCGGCGTTCCCTATATACCCACGTAAGACGCGAACCTTTACAAGCGTTTACGCATATTATTCTATCACAGAATGCAAGCGTATTCAATAGTCTATTGGTTATGGTGATATGCCGGAAAAGCCGCGTTGACATGTCCGCGGAAGTAAGCACAGCTTGCCCGGCGATACTGGACTGAAAGCCTTGTCATGAGGTGAACGCAGCGCAAGGAAGTACATAACGGAGATATAGACACGCTCACGGGCGCAGCATAGCGGCAACAATAGCGGCCATTATGCTATGCCCATAGGCAGAACAACAATACATATAAGAGAGGTATATAACTATGACTAACTTCGAGTACACCATGCACAACGGTAACATTATGCACCTAACCGCAACCGACTTTGCAAAACTGCGGGGCGCAATAGGCAACGCAAGCGCAAGCAAGAACGCATTGAAAGTTGACGCATTTTCTAACGCTGAGGCATTCGCATATTATAAGAACGTTGTCTATAAAGTGCAGTGCGCCGTGGCTCATCGTGTAAAGGCAGCACGCGAAAGCAGCGTAAACATTGAGCAGGCAGAAACGGCGTTTTATATGGCGTTTCAATCCTATCTGAATATGTTCTGTGCCGACTATAAAGCGGCTAACTTTGATATAATGGCCTTTGCAAGTGTAAGCGGCACGTATAGGAATGTAGGCACGAAAGATGAGCCGCGTTATGCGTGGTTGCCGATGAGTGAAAACACTTTCCGCAAACAGTTTGAGCGCACAATATGCGATATGTTTAACAAGTCGCAGATTAAGACAGTAGAGGAAATACGGGAAGAACGCAAGGCAAGGCAAGCAGCAAAGCGTGTGGCCAAAAAGGAAAACGCAAAGGCCGCGTAAAAACTTCGGGCTTGCCTATGCCTTTAGGGTTGCTATATAATATCCCCAACGAAAACGTAAAGGGGATATTTATATATGGAGAAAAAGTGGCCTGATGTTGGAAAATATAAATGGAAACGAATGGCTACCCTCACCGTCAAAGAAGGCGCGGCCATGGAGGAACTTTACACTCAATTCGGCTGTGCAAACGTAAGTCAATTCTGTAAGAAAATTGTCCATGGGGAAATTGAAATTGCAGGGGCAAACGTAAACGTAGTAAAACCCGAACCCATATGCACCAAAGAGGAATTGAAAGAGTTGCAAGCTATTAAACGCAAGTACGAAAGCATTTGCCGGATCATAAACACATAACCAAACCTAAAACCTAAAGGCCGTGCCATGCGCGTGGCCTTTTTTCTTTTACCCAAAAATCTGTCACCAATTTGGTAAAATATGCCGAATGCTGGGCATTTTCCAGCCATTCATCAGCACTGCGAAGGTGCAAGCCGCGCAGGGTTCGGCAAAGGAGGAAACAAAAATGATTTATTATCGCGTCAAGCCTGAAAAGGATAATGTCCCTAAACGTAAGAAGGGCAGTCTCGCGCAAGATGGGATCTATATACCGAAACGGAATGGCGCAAGCATTGCGCGACACATATACACACAGAGGGGATAACCGAACCCGTAAACATAAGCCCCAAGGAAACATATTGGTTCTTTGGCGCAAGGTTTCAAGATAAGGAGGAATAACAACAATGTCTAAATGGGAAATCATGCAGCGCGTGGCAGATACGCGCAAGGAAATCGAAACGTTTGCGCAAGACTGGGCGGACGTGCCGGGCGGAACACGTAACCCGCTTGCCGTGGCCGACTGGGAAAGACTGTGGCGGCAACTGGATGATCTGTTCGCGGCATTGCGGGGCTGTGCCGTGGCATAGGAGGAAAACCATGCAGAAAATCATATCGAATAGGATTAGGTGTAAGAAGTGCGGGGACGTAATCGAAAGTGAATACACCCACGACTTCAAGATGTGTAGGTGCGGCGCTTGCGCCGTGGACGGCGGACATGACTATCTGCGGCGGCAGGGCAACCCCGATAATTGGGAGGAGCTGAGCGAAACAAAGGAAGAAATGTAAAACAGATAATATATTAACTGTAACAAGGCATTAAATTGAATTTTGACTAACATATTGGACACTTAACGGTGTCTTTTTTATAAGGAGAGATATATGAAACGCTATAAACTCCGCCCGTACAGCGTGGCGTGGTACGCGGTGCAAATGGCAGGAATCGTCTTTTTAATCGCCACATGGTATATAATATTCGTGCTCATCTCAGCTATGTAACAACAGAAAGGAAAGTGAATATGGAAAAGTATATTTGTGCGAACTGCGGTGCGGTAATCGAAGACGAAGAAGCAATGATAACGGCGCAGGATGGCAAAACGTTTTGTAGCGAGGAATGCGCCGAAGAAATGGGCTATTACAAGTGCACAAACTGCGGTGACTGGGAACCTAACTGCGTGGAAGTGCCGAACAAGGGCATGGTGTGTGAATACTGCCGCGAGCATGCCCCCTATCATCAGTGCGAGGATTGCGGTGGCTGGTGCCGTGATTGGGATATGCGCAGCGATGATAACGGCATATGGGTGTGCGACTACTGCTATGACGAAAGCTGGTATACCTGCGACAACTGCGGATGCTTGGTGCGCGTTGATGATGTTCACACAATCGACGATTACTATTACTGCGAAACCTGTGCGGAGGAAATGGAATCCGCAACTATTCACGACTATTCGTACAAGCCAGACCCCGACTTTTATGGGAAGCGGGAGGACTTCGCTCACGGCACACCGCTGTATATGGGCGTGGAGTTGGAAGTAGACAAAGGCGAAAACCCGGAAAAATTGGCCGAGGAATTGCAGAACAATGTGTCGGAAATCTACTGCAAGCATGACGGCAGCCTCGAGGATGGCGTGGAAATTGTGTCCCATCCCTGCACACTTGCCTACCACATGGATGAACTTAACTGGGAATGGATACGGAAGAAATGCTGTGAGTACGGGTTCACATCACACGACGCCGGAACGTGCGGCCTGCATGTACACGTCAACCGTGATTTCTTCGGCAACACCCAAACTGAAATCGACTTGAACATCGCCAAGGCTGTGCTGCTGGTCAATCGGTTCTGGGAATCACACATGATACCGTTCAGCCGCCGCACGGAAGAACAGCTAAACCATTGGGCAAGCAAGAACGAAATCACGCTGGAGGATGATGACAACGATGCCACACTTGTCAACAAAGCGCGTGACCTACGCAACAAAGGCCGATATTACGCCGTCAACCTAAGAAACGCGAACACGATAGAGTTCAGACTGTTCCGAGGAACGCTAAAAGCCAGCACATTCAACGCAACACTTCAATTCGTAGATACCCTTTGCCGATTTGCTAAGGAACTAAACATCAACGACATAAATAAAACCACATGGGAAGATATATTCCGCGATGTGGATTACCCAGACCTTATTGACTATTTGACCAAGAGAACAACATTCCATAGACAACAGGAGGCAGCATAATCATGTGCATCATAGTAGTAAAGAAGGCCGGCATAGCAGCACCCAGTGATGAAATGTTCGAGAACATGTGGAACCATAATCCGGACGGCGCAGGCTTCATGTACACGGCAAACGGCGGCGTGTGCATCGAGAAAATAAAGACTTCTATAAGGCATATAAGCGCGTAGAGGGCAAAATAGACACTGTGCAGACGCCTATGGTATTCCACTTCCGCATAACCACACACGGCGGCACATCGCCTGAGAACACACATCCGTTCCCTGTGACGGACAATCTGAGTGTGCTGCGGAAACTCATGTGCAAAACCAGTCTGGGTGTGGCGCACAACGGCATACTGAGCGTGCAGCCGAGGAGCGGCATAAGCGACACAATGGAATACATACTGACCCAGCTCAGCACCATGAAATGCATCAACAAGCACTTCCCGCAGGACAAGTATTTCCGCAAGCTGATAGAAAACGAAATAGGCGGCTCACGGCTGGCATTCCTCGATATGGAAGGTAACATCAGCACCGTGGGGGACTTCGTGACAGACGAGCAAACCGGATTGATGTTCAGCAATACGTCCTATAAGACACCGAAATACTGGACTCCGACCAAGAGCGTGTGCGACATTTTTGACCTTGGCGGCACAGTAACCCTTGACGGCAACAAATACAGCGACTACGGCGAGTTTTACGTGGATAAAAAGGGAAATGTGTATGGCTACAACTGGGAGGATGACATGCTCTATCCCAGCGAACGGGCAGAGTTGGAGAGCGGAGTCAGGTACGATTCAAAGCTGGCCGAGCTGATGCCGTATTGCATGGATATCAGCTTTGAGGAACTGCTGGATTACGAGGATGAATACGATCGCTGCTATTGGTGTGGCGAGATGAAGCGCAAGGATAAGCTGGAACACACGGAAATAGGTATGCTGTGCGAGGATTGCATGGCAGAGCTGGAAAGGTAACAATGACCAAGGAATTTGAAACACGAATACAAAAAGAGAGGATAGTTGACACCAAGATTTATCGTTATGTTTATGAATGCGACTTCGATAAGGCTGTAATTAAGAGGCTGCCCATAAGGGAACTCGATACCACAGCGGCACTAACAGATTGGGAAATTGTCAAGATATATAAATGAGGTGATATAATATGGCTAACAAATCATTCTATGTGGATGAGATATACCGCAACGAAAACGGCGATTTCTATACCGGCTTGGTGCTGGAACACAACGAGTGGCTCAAAGATAGATATAAATTTGAAAAGGTGGCAGATCCGTACACGACTTGTAAGGGCAAGACTGTGCGCTGCGAGTACAGCCAGATATTCTATCCAGACAGTCAGATGTTGCTCTGCAACGAGATTGCGAGTGTGGATGGAAACCTGTATGACAACATTGAGAACGGCGAGCTGTGCCTCTACTACGATGCCGACGGCAACGAGGTGGACGCGGATGACGATTGGGAGCGAGATGAGCCCATAGAAATCTACCAGTATTATCTGATTGACCGCGCCACGGCAGAACGGCTGAAGGAACACACGAATGAAATCATCTTCTACTGCGAGATGCTTGATCTGTGCGTGCTGGGTGTGACGCACTGGGGCACCGGCTGGGATTATGTCGAGACGGACTTTGTGTATTGAGGGAGAGGAACGATACGATGAGAACAATATATTTACTGGAGCGCATTAAAGATAGTTACGACTGGCCTAAAGGAGCAAGGATATGGGCAGACCAGCCATGTGCCGGTTGGCGTGTAGTAGGAACAATGCGTGTGAAATCTTAGGGGTGTGTTGAATGAATAACATAGAGCAAGCTTATCGTGTCATTGGTAAACACATTTATACGGCGTGTTTGAGGTATGGAGGAGATAAAATCATAGTTATAATTGCCAACACAACGTCTGAAGCCGAAGAAAAGGCACAGGAGTATTTTGGCTTATCGTGTGTATCTGTAAGCAGAGTGTATGGGACAAACGATGCACAGGTTTATGAGGTGTGAGGGAAAGAATCTGATGACATACCAAAGGAAAACACGAGACGTATGGCGCTTCTACGTCAATTATGGTTACGGCTGGGAGCACGAGCTTGATGAATACAGCCTCAGTGAAATCAAGAAGCGCAAGAAGGAATATCGAGAGAATTGCCCGCAGTATCCGATAAAGGTGGTTAAGGGCAGAGAAAGGATAGACACATGAGTTCAACCCGTAAAGTGTACGCACGCCAAGTGCCGTGGGAGTGGCAGGAAAGCCCGTGGGATGACGAACAGCTCAAGATAGACAAGGCCGCACTGTACGGCAACAGGTCATACGGAAGATACGTTTTTGATGAATTCGAGCAGGTGGTAAAAGCGCTTGAGGAGATGGATTGGGACGATGTTGGTGATGACCGCCCATACAGCACCGAACAGGAAATGCTTTTGGATTATGTGCCACCTGTAGGTAGAGACTCCTACACTGATGAGGAGATCGAGACGTGGAAATTCGCATCTCAGATGCACAACCCAAACTATGGCCGCAATGCACAGTGGGGAATCTGTATGGGCCTGACATTGATGCTGGGCAAGGAATATGACTATAAAACCCTGCGCGGCTCCTGCCAAAGCGATTGGATTTACTTCATCTATCCGACCGACCTGTACGATGACGAAGCGGTTCGCTGCCTCGAAACGGAGTTCTTCAATACCGGCGCGGAATGGATAGTGCATGACGAAGATACTGTGCCGGAGTGCGCCGAAGATGTGCAGGGATACAGCTTCTACGTTTATGACAATACACGCAAGGAAATAGCGGAAGCTGAGGGTGTTGACCCAGAGGACGTGGTGCTGTGGGGATACGATGGGATGCGGCAGGTACCGAAATATAAGGAGGCTTAAATGGCATATACAATACACCCCTACAGTACGGACAAAGGGTACACAACTAAAAGCGTAAACGACAATATATCAAGTATTATGTCACGGATGGTGCAGATTGCAGGGCGATTATGCGAGGACTATGCAGGAGATATCTATTATCCGTTGTCCGGATATTATTACTCCGTGTGTGGAAATTATGATTATGACCAGCTAATAGTGTTTCATGAGAGCGGAGTAATTTACCGCGAAATTGAAAATAATACTGTAGACCGTAAACCCGAAGGAATTCAGTATTGGAGGCTGACGTGGAACCCTCAAAAGAGGGAGGATGCGTTTGCAAGAGTTCTCTTGAAGGAGGAACAGAGGAATTAAAGTCAATTACCCACCACTTAGCCGCAAAACGCCTTGAATTGGAATACTTGAATTTTGATGAATTGGTGTCGTTGACACACTGGGAGGAGGATTAAATTATGGGTTATTATAGTGAAGTTTCATTAACACTTAAAAAAGCGGACGCTTTGGAATTGATAAGGAAAGCACAAGGAGAAGAAAGCGATGCACAATCATTGATAGCGGCAGCGGATAGTATTATCGACCAAGATCAATACGTTACCTTTTATTGGAATTGGGTAAAGTGGTATGACACATTTTCTTCGGTGCAGTTCATCACTGGCTTTTATCATAGTGTAGACCAGTATAGTTTTAAGCGTGTTGGTGAAGATTACGGGGACATCGAAATTGATTGGAATGGCGACTACAGTGATATAAATGAGTTGTCAGACGTGTGTCAGTGTATTGAAATCGCCCCATGCGGCAAACCGTTATACGTGCCTGACATTAAGGAGAAGTAGTAAATGACAGCGTATGAGAAGTACCAACTTCAATGGATGATTGACCACGGTTATTCCTTACAGGACTTGATGCGTGGGTTGACAGAGTTTCAGTATGATGACCCCGAAGACAGCGACCGCATCTCCACCCCCATCTCAGAGCTATTTAACGAATGGGAGTTTGACCGTGGTTTCGATTCGGAAATCTGGGCGTGCGAGGGAGAGTGGCGCGAAGTGGAATGCCCGCAGAGAAAGGCGGTCAACATTCAGTGGGATATTGACCCGGAGGATGACGACGGCGTTGAGTTGCCAAACGAAATCACGATTCCCAATGACATCGAAGATGAGGAAGCCATCTCTGACTATATCTCCGATGTAACTGGATTTTGCCACAAGGGATTTGAGTTGGAGGAATAGCTGTGAGGACTTGGACAGATGAAACAACTGGCTGTAAGATGTGCGAACCTGACGGCGCAGCAGGTTGCAGATTTAGTGGCAAGGAGGCTGGTATGATACGCAATCACGCCACAGAAAACGGATACCACTACAAAATCAGCCTATTGGCCGATGGCAAATTTCACATCCAGTGTATCGATTCGTGGGCATACACATACGGACAGTATTACACGGACCGAGCACAACTGTATAAAACCCTGCGTCAAGCGTTAAAAACGCTAACTACAACACGCCGCACGATAGTTATGCCGGACGGGACGGAGAGGAATAATCGGCAGGAAGCGGATGTCTTTGTACAGTGGCATCCCACGGTACGCGAACTTTGGCCGGGCGAATATTGAAACAGCAGGAGGGATACAAAATGTACGCATACCCAACAGTCGTTATTAAACTCAAATTGGTGCAGGCGTACTTCAAACCATGGGCGCATGATGATATATATGATTTTTTGACAAACCATGGTTACAGCCATGACATCGCTGCGGATATTGCAGGATGGGCGGAGCTTGCCTCAGTTGGCGAGGAATACGAGCTTGACGGTGCTACGATTATTATCGTCGATTAACTACGCTGAATGAATATTGAATCAGAAAGGAACAGAATTATGTTTGAAAATTATCTTTGTATCAATGGTAAGAAAGTGGGATTGACTGACGAGCAGATGCGGCAACTTGGCATAACGCCTGTTGAAAGTGAAATAGCAAAGATGTCCCGCATTTCTAAAGCAGGAGAAGCGGCAGATTACTATAATGTACACGACACCATTGTAGTAGATGGTATTACCTTTGAGATTGTGGGAATTGGGCACGATATAGACGCTGCGACTGGACGCCGTAACACTATTACATTGAGGCAAGTAGACCACTTAAAAAAGAGTACCATAAATTCCACTTATTGCCCTAATGGATTTGTCACCTCTGAACTGGACAAGTCTCTTGTAGAATCACCTCAAAATTGGATTCCTGAATCAATATTGCCTTATGTGCGTACAGTGTTGAAAGAATATGTAACATATGATGGTAGTGTTAAAGTCATGTATCGCAAGCTGTGGGTGTTTTCTGAAAGTGAAATGTTCGGTAGTGCCATTTATGCGCCCGCCGAGGACGGTCAGCGTTATAAGGCATTTCCAACGAGCGAGGATAGAATTACTTTTGGCGAGAAGGGTTCCGCTTGTTCGGCTTGGTTGCGTTCCGCGTATTTCGGTGACTCCTGCTCCTTTTGTGTGGTCGACACTTCTGGATTCGCGAGCTATAGCTATGCCTTGGACTCATATGGCGTGGCGCTGGGTTTCTGCGTTTGATATCTAATCGCTAATTCCCCGCCCATAAAGGGCAAATATTAAAGCGACAGGAGGAACGGAATGTATTTAATGAGTACAGATATGCTATGCGAAGGAGAAAAAGAATGTATCGAGTAATACAAGACCTGACCCGCGATGAACTGGATGAGCTGAAACTGAGTTATCTGATGGTGTTGGAGAATGATACTGAGTACCCTGTGCTTTTGCCAGACCCAGATGACATCCCTGATGAAGCACTGTTTGAGTATTATGACGGTATGATGTTTTCGGAAGATGATTTCTTTTGTAACCTTGAGAAGAAGGAAACGGAATGACACAGTACGATACCCGTAAGGAAGCGGAAGAAGCCTGTCACGGCGATGAAACCATTGTCAGGGTTTGCGGCGGCTGGCTGGTGATGACATGGCAGGAGCTGCACATGTGGGAGCTACAGAAATAAGCAATTCTTATATAGGCTCCAAATACACGTTATGAGCAATTCTATATCTTACACGACCAATCCTGCCTACAAAATAATAAAAACGCCGCAGAGGGGCTATTTGAGGCTCTGGTGGCATTCGAGGAGGTATAACTATGTATTTTGAATTTTATCCCAAACGGCTGATTGCATGGATTATCGTTATCATAATACTTACGCTGTTATCGAACTGAGGAGGAAGAGGCGATGTTCCATTTAATGGCATACAACAAAGATCAAGATAGATATGATGAATGGCAATCCGGGACGCTTCAGGAGGTACAGGCAGAGGCACTGTTTTGCCGGGACTTACTGCGAAGCGATGACTTGAGAGATGCCAGTGGTGAACCATATGATTGGATGGAAATATGGGGTGATGATGGTACAAGAGACATCATAACCACAGAGCATATATACGACATGTTTGAAGAAATAGAGGAGGAAAAATAATGGGTTATTACAGTGATGTGGCGCTGACATTGCGCAAGGAAAATGCAGTCGAACTGGTTAGAAAAGCGAAAGTAGAATGTGAGAGCGCATACAGGACTCTATCAGCGGCGAAGATAGTTGACCATGATGAATATGTATCATTCCTTTGGTATAGCATCAAGTGGTACCACTTTGACGATGTGGTATTTATAACCAATTTCTGCCACGAGTGCGATGATTACTCACTTAAACGCATAGGTGAGGAATACAGCGATATAGATGAGGAAATGGGTGGCGAGGATTACGACATGGCAGATTGTTGTATGATAGTACGCGACTTTGAAATAGGTTCCAGTAAAGGTGAGCTTACTATTGACAAGTTGGCGCAGGAGGAACACTAAATGACCGACAACGAATACATATCCGCCTTAAAGCTGCTCATAGATTCCGCCATAAGCGTCGGCAGGGACTGGCTCTGGAATGACAGCGACATCATGGATACGCTGACGGATGAAAACGGATTCGGGCTGACATACGACGACTTTGTTATGGCGGGGTTCAAGGAGATGGCAGATGAATATTTTCATTGATACAGAGGCGATGCGGTTTGTGACCGAAAAGGAACTGCGGCAGGAGTTTGAGCAGCTCAAGCGGGAACAGCCGGAAGAATATGATTACACCTTTGAGCAGTACATACAGAACTGCACAAGCAAGAACGGCACATTGGAGGAGACATGAAGGAATATATATTTGAGATACACTACTGTAACTGTAGTATAAAGAAAGACGATATTGTCCGGATAGCAACACCAGATAGCGTTAGCGAAGATAAGACCGTTGAGGCATTCAGAACGGCCATGCGTAGGGTTCAGGAAGAATACGGAGCATGGATTCAAAGTGAGGATGATTCTCATGACATATATGATGTAGACACGCTTATCGATAGGTACTTAGATGAAGCTGTTCGGGAAATAGATGGTGTATGGGATGGTAGGAAGCACATTGATGGGTTTTATGCCATAGGCGATTAAGGAGGGCATATGAAACTGTACGTTAGCTCTGCCACGGGCAGTATATATGACGAAAACACCCTGCGCGAAAGTTTCTTTATGATGCGTAATGCCGCGCCGAGGGAATACAATTACGGTTCCAGTGAGTACATTCGCAGAATGGTGGAGGACAAGCAGGAGTTGTACGAATTAACGCCTGAACAGATGATGAGCATAATGGTGTCGTTGCTGGCGGCAAACAAGCGAGAACAAGCAAGAGAATTAGCGGTAGCATGGAGGGCATAAATGAAATATCATATGGATACTTATTCGCTCATAAGCGTGGCAAATTATCTTGGTTTCCTTGAAGGTGCTGGCCGCATGGAGATAGATGAGGAAGACCAACTGTACGGCATAATGGAGCAAATTGACGAGGATGTCATTAAAGCATGTGAATCTACTTTGGATTTGGGATTCGACTTTTGGACTGAGGTAGACCACTCGTTAAGACGGCAAGGGGTGTTAAAGAATGCCAAGTAACTTATTACAATTCAAGCCGCGAGTGGTGGAAACGCCGTACATACTCATCTGCACCAAGTGCGGGGAGGAAAACGAAGGCACGGCGAATTTCTGCTCACATTGCGGCAAAGCGTTAAGACCACAGTTGCGCAGCACTAAGCAGCGATACGCGCCGCTGACTAAGCACACAAAAGTTCCGCTCAAAACAATGGCCGAGATAACCGCCATGGAACACTCTTTGCAGGACACCAAGCGCAGGCGTCTCGCGTACAGGAATCTGGTTCTGTTCCGGCTTGGGTGTAACGTTGGCTTGCGCGGCGGGGATTTGGTGCAGCTCAAGGCCGGGCAGTTCATTGGCAAGGACAGCAGCCCCAAGGATACGGTGTATGTCATCGAGCAGAAAACCGGCAAAGGTAGGGAACTGAAGATAAGCGACGAGGTGGCGGCGATGGTCGCCCAGTACACGGATGATATGCATCTGGACAGCGATGATTTCCTGTTCGGCTCACAGAAGGGAGGATGCCTGACCCGCAAAACGCTCAACGATGACATAATTGTTCCGGCAGCGGTGCGGCTGGGGTGGAATCCGCTGCTGTATGGCAGTCACACCATGCGCAAGACATACGCCTACCGCTTCTACACGCAGGCACAGCATCTAAGTCAAGAGCGAGGGTACAGGGCGCTGTCGATGCTCTGTAAGGAATTGGGGCATAGCAACGAGGCCATAACGCTTTGCTACATAGGTATCGAGGCAGAGGAAATCAAAGAGATATGTAACCTGTCGGCAAAGGACTATGATTGGGCAGTTATGCAGGCATTACGAGATGAATTAGGGGAGGATTAGGAACCGCAGATAGCGGTTCTTTTTATATGTTGCGGGGAGGAGCGAGATATGTATCAAGGCACACGAATTGCATTGGCAGACGACAGCACACGCACCGGCACGATTGTGGGTCATGTGCGAAACACCGGAGAGATGATCGTGCAGTGGGACGGAGTGCGCGGCACGGTATCAATAAGCAAACAGTTGCGGCTGTGCATAGTCGGCTTCGACCCCGTGAAGGGCAGCAAGCGCGGTATATGGCGCAGAAAGGAACGCCGGAGAGAATGGGAAAGGTGGTTTTAACACATAAAACCAGAATATGCGGTTTTGTATGTTGAAAACATGGGCTTTTGTGGTATACTTAGTATAGCATTAACATGAAATGCGTGATTAAAGAATAGGAAGTGACTATGCTATGAAATTGCTAAAAATAATAGCATCGGGATTACCGTTGTTTGATGAGAAATGTGAGATAGACTTTTTTGCCCAGCAGAGAGTCAATGATGAAAGCAGTGAGAAAATGGGGCGTTTGTTTGCGTCGAGTTCAAGGCAATACTATCAGAACAACGCCTTGGCTATTATTGGCATAAACGCTTCAGGCAAGACAACTGTTTTGAAACTGATCTCGTTTGTCGGAGGATTGTTGAATAATAAGCCGGTTAACGATATTTCGTACAGTGAGATTATGGACGGGCTTGATAGCAGTAGTGAAGCAATTTTTGATATCTATTTCTATGATGATAATCAGACTATAAATTGGCTTCACACCGTTATAAGTAAGAAAGATGGCCGTTTAGTGATTACGGATGAGACATTGAAATCTAAGCCTTCATCTAATGTAAGGAGTAAGATATCTATCTTTGACTTTGATAATTGCAAGGAATCTGTGACGCGGGATAACAGCGAAGCGTTTTTGCTTGATGATGTCAGCATTATGGTCGCCTTTAACAAAAAAGCAAAGAAGCGCCTTGCAATGACCGATATGCTGCAATATACCAATATCAATGAACTCTGTATCAACGAGGATTGCCCGTTGGAGTTGATATCCTTCTTTGACCCGAGCATTGAATACCTCCGCATTAAGTCTAAAGGTAAAGACAGTGATATTCGACTGAAGTTCTTTGGCGAAGAAGAAATCGAACTAAACCGGAAGACCGACTTGAACCGATACCTTTCTTCCGGAACAATAAAGGGCATTAACACTTTCTCTAATGCGATAAGCACATTTAAGAATGGTGGGTATCTAATTATTGACGAGCTTGAAAACCATTTTAATCATGAGATAGTTTCTACCTTAATTCGCTTCTACATGGACAGGAAGGTCAATCCTAAAGGAGCGATGCTCATTTTTTCTACACATTATGATGAACTTCTTGATAAGTTTGATCGCAATGATTGCATATATATTGTCAGGAACCGTAACGGCATTAGCGCGGAGAAGCTTGTGAATGTGCTTAAACGGAATGATATCAGGAAAAGTGAAGCATATCAAAGCGGATTCCTTGGAGGTACTGTACCTGCCTATGAAGCTTATATAAAGCTGAAGAAAAGTCTCATCACCTCTCAAACGGAGGCTAAATGATGCTATTTACAAAATATGTTGCGTGCATTTATGAAGGTTCGGCTGAAAGGGCAATTATTGAGCTGCTGCTCGAAAATGACAAACTGAGGTTCAATTGGGACGATCTTCTTGAAGGAGAACTGATACAGTGCAGGAGTGCTAAAAACTTTGAGGAACAGTATTTGAGAAAGGAATTCACGGAGAAAATAACTGTTATTCGTATTCTTGACTCTCGTAAAGAGAAATTTAAGCTATGCCCAGCTTACGCCGAAAAAGTTGAAGATATCATCAACATTGTCACGGCACCCGAAATAGAAATGCTCATTATACTGAAGGAGGGTAGGTATGCTGAGTATAAAAAATCGTGTAAGAAGCCAAGCGACTTCTGCAAGACGGAGCTTAAACTTCCGAAAGTCAAAAACTACAACTTTGTAAAGCAATACTTTGGCCATGTAGATACATTAATAAACGCCATTTGTGAGTATAAACGTGTATCCAACATTCCCAAAGGCGAATGCACGTTAATGGACATATTGAAACCAGAAACGATAATTGATTGAAGGGGCGGAATCCGTGTCAAGAGTCACATAGTTTACAGATTGTGCAATCACATGGTTTACACATTGAGCCTAATCCAGCCTGGGGTCATTGTCCAGGAGATAGCACTTTTTGAGTGTGTAAACTCGCTTGTCCAAGTCGATGCGGCCGATTCGGAACTGTCTGAACACCAATGTGATTTGCCCCGGGAGCGCCGACTCGCGAACGGCGATGCTTTTCCCACGAAACCCTTCGCTTAGAAAATATCGGTGCCCTCCGTAGCTGAAATAACCCGTTTCTGACACTTTACACCGCTGATACTCAGGGCCGTATTCCCAATCAATGACCTTTTCGGGAAATGGGTGTTCGCTCTTTTGAAAGACAGCCGACGGAACGTTCAAATCCAACGCGCAGTGCGGGCGTATGTTGTTATAGAAGCTGCGGTATGCGTCAAACTTAAGCTGTGCATCCGCAATGTCAAGAAACGAGTTTACGTTCAGACACTCTCGCGTAAAGGAGCGATTGTATCGTTCGTCTTTCCCTTGGGTCTGCGGGTGGAGCGGTCGTCCGTGGATCGTGAGAACGCCCAACTCCATAAGCCACACTTCAAACGCCGTATAGCCCATGCTCTGAGAGGTTCCCCACGGGTTTCCGTTGTCGCAAAGCAAACTGAACGGAAGCCCGTATTCCCTAAAAAGCCGCTGAAATACCGGCTTTACCTCACCTAAAGTTTCGTTTCTCAATGCGTCTGAGCAAAGGCAGAACCGACTGCAATCGTCCAGAATATTAAGCGGATAGCATCTCTCGCCATTCTGCATTTGAAAGTGTCCCTTGAAATCGGCCTGCCACATGTCATTAGGCCGTACCTTTTCAAACCGTTTGTAGTGTGCGGCAGCCTGACTGGCAGCCTTGCTTATGAGATTGTTCCTGTGAAAGATATTATTGATTGTTCGGGCGCTGGGAAGGTTTGGATAGCCATCGTTATCCATGATCTTTCGAATCTTCACTGCTCCCAAAGCAGGATATTTCTGCCTCATGCGTACAATGTCCGTTTCCACTGCCGCTGAGACTCGTCTTGCTTGAATTTGGGGCGCCCGGCTTTGATTTGACATGGGCTCCCCCGCCAGAAATCTACTGATCCACTTATCGCCTGTCGGACGGCTGATACCGTATTCACGGCACAGAGCAGCTTTACTCTTCTCCATGCTCAGTGCACGCTTTACAAATTCTTCTCGCATTATTTCCACAGTCCTTTCCTGCCAAGCCATCTCCATCGTTTCCTTTTCTTTTGAGATGCCTTGAGTATATCAAAACTGTAAACCATGTGATTGCACAATCTGTAAACTATCTTACTGCACTTTACAATCCGCCCTCTTTTTATACCTGACGGGAGGAAATTTAATGAATAACACACGCAGAAAAGAATTGCGCAGGGCTATCGACATGATAGAGACGGCGCTGGATATAGTTAACAGCGTCAAGGACGAGGAAGAAGATGCTATGTGCAACTATCCTGAGAACTTGCAGGGCACGGAAACATACGAGACTATGGAGGTTACTGTGGATACTATGGAGGAAGTCGCCTCTGCCATTGAGGATGCTGTGGATTCGCTGAACAACGCTGTAAGCTTACTGGAGGAGATTGTATGACAGAACAGCCGCCGTTCAACTCGGTCGAAACGTTCATACAGGAATACTACCGCCGCAACCCGGACGGGCACTACTTCGACCCGGAGATGCTGAAGTATTTTGGGGAGGACAAGGCGCTCATGCGGGTAATAAACAGGGCGATGATGCTGGCCACGGATATGTTCGGCAATGGCCCGTTCAAACCGTACTATGTGCTGGTGCGCCCGCCAAAGGTGAAATACCAAGTGGAAACGTGGGACTGTGTTCTGTTTGACGTGGAGACTTTTCGCCCGACAACCGGCGAATTTACACCCAGAACAGAGCAACAAGAAGCTATTCAGAATGCGGTCAAACGCGAAATCTGGCTGAGTTAGGAGGAGGCATTATGATAGCAGGAGCATTAGCAACTTTATTGGCAAGCGGCGCGTACTTTGCGGCGGACAGCATCAAGACGAACGCCAACATATACCGCAACGCCAACCGCATGGATGACGAGGGCGTGTTCTGGCTCACCAATCCGGAAGTGGAGCGCATGTTGCAGCACGACATTCGCAGCCTGTGGGAGACTGGCAAGCGCGACTTTATACCGGAGGGGCTGGAAGGATTCTTCGAGGAAAACAACAGCGCGAGGGGAACTTACTTCGATGCCTTGGCCGCGCAATGTATGCTGGAAAACGGCTGTAAGCCCATGGATGCGTGGGGTTCGTTCAATCGGCATACTTATAATTGCTTTTTGCAGTACAACAGATCGTATGGTGCGGATGCAAATGAGTGGTTGCGCATACACAAACCGGAAATCATTTTGGCGCGGATTGAGAGAACTAAGAAGATAATCCATGAAGCGCAGGTGGCCTCGAAGAAGGCGGCGGATAAGAACAAAATAATATTCGCTATTGTCTTGACGCTCTGCTTGAGCCTGATAGTCGTGGGTATAGTCAAAATGACAATAGTTAAGAATGAACTTAGGTCAGAGTATAGCCAGATAACACCTTCTGTAATAGAAGCTATCAATAATCGTGCGCACTGGTATGAAGATTATAATGCTGGAGTGCGTTGTCTGGTGCTTGGAATACTCTTGTCAAGTCTGGTACTGATGATGGGTTGGCCAATGGTAAAAGGTGCAAAGATAACGGTGAAGTTATGATATAACCAAGTTGAAATGCAGCAGGCGAAAGTGGCAGTTGTGACATTGTCACAACTGGCAAAATCAAGCATACTGGGCAGATATAAAATCAAGTGTGACAATGTCACACTTGATCCGCCGTCGTTCATTAAAAGTTGGGACAAAGTCCCAACTTTCGTAAACATACTGAGTAAATATAAAATCAGTTGGGACATTGTCCCAACTGATCCGCTTTATACTCTGTGCAGCACGGTTGCGAATAAAGCCTTTTGTGCTAAAATTCCGATAATAAAAACAGTAGTTGAAGGGGCAAGTATGAGCGAAGCGAGAGTCCTATATTGTCAAAGCTGCGGAGCGATGCTGAACGTGGAGGCCAACCGTGCCTACATTTTTTGCCAGTACTGCGGCGCAAAAAACGTAATTGCGTCCGAGCAGATGAAGACCAACATAAACTAGGCGGCATTCAGATAACGGCAAAAACGGAAATAGAGAACATAATCGCCTCCGCTGAGTACGCCGTTTCCATAGGCCAATACAGCAAGGCAAACGAAATGCTGGTTGCGGCAATCATGAGCGGCTATGATGATTACCGCATATACATCACAAAGGCCAAGATAGACCTGCAGCTTGACCACAACCGCAGCCTGTTCGAAAGCCTGCGCAAGCTTCAGCAGCTTGAGCAGCGTCAAGGCGGCAACCAAGCGGTCACGACGGCAATTCGTGAGCTTATGCATTACCGCGGCAAAAACGGCGTTACCGCACTGCACATCTCAACTTTCCATGAGCAGATGGACATGGTGGTCTACTGCGTGGAGCACGGAAGCGATGTGAACTGCATCGCCGGTGTGAACCGCGTAACGCCCATCAGCATTATGTTCGTGCCTATTTCAAGCAAGCTTACAGGGCTTGACGGCACGCCGTTCGTTCACCACAAGGTAGCCGTGAAGGAGATCCGCCGCTATCTGATGTCCTGCGGCGCAAGGGATTCTTTCAGGTTTGGATATTGAGTTGCCGGAAAAGTTGTGACTTTGTCACAACTTCTTTTGATATGGCTATTATAACAGTATCAAGTTGGGCAATGTCCCACTTGGCAAAACTTATAGCTGATTTGCTTGTCAATCTTCAGTTGTAAAAGTTTCACAACTGATTTTTGTATACTGCCGTAGCCTGATGCGCCCGTTCAACGCGGTGTATGTAGTCGCTTATAAGGCTAACAGCAACAGACAGAACAACGGAAATACCGAAATTCACAGCAGCGTTCAATGCTTTTGCACCCAGCGCCGCCCAGTTAAAGCTTTTGTTGAGCTTGTCAAGGGCGACGACGCCGCCGTTGGCGGCTTGTACTGCGGCGTTGGCAGTATTGGACATAGAGTCTTTAAGCGATTTAAGCTGTTTGTCTGCATTTTGAACACCCGATTCAACCTGCCCCAGTAATTGGTTATACTTGGTAAGATCTTTCATGTCCTGTTTGCTATACCAAGTACGTATAACACTTTCTGTTCCATTTAGAAGAATACCCGTTTTAGCAGCAGTTACCAACCAACATAGAATGAGGCAAAACATTCCATATGTTAATGTGTTATGGTATAATTTTCTAAAGGAGGCGAGAGTATGTTTAAGAAAAAGTACATTATGTATTGCCCAGTATGTGGCTATGTTGACGGTGAACATACAAAAACAACGTGTCCATTCTGCAACCATGAATTAAAAGACTCAGACCATCCACTTAAAGAAATGAAGGGAAAGTATCCATGGGAAGTTAAGCCTATTGCAGAAGACATATTCCAGAAACTCGTAAAGGACAGTGCCGATTTCAGTCCGGGAGCCTATCAAGACCGAGTAGCAGAAGAAAAAAGACGCACTTCAATAGCCGCAAAAGAATGGAGAGCTCAAGTGGCCATGATGAAAAAAGACAACGCCGAACGCGCCGCCAACGCTCCCCGCTGTCCCACCTGCGGCAGCACCGACCTGAAGAAGATAGACGCGCTCGACCGGGCAATATCCGTGTCCTTCTTGGGGTTGGCATCAGGCAAGATAGGCAAGAGCTTCAAGTGTAACCATTGCGGGTATATGTGGTAAAACGGTAGGGGAGCCATGATGAGTGGCTCCCTTTTTGCTGATTTGCGAACTGCTATCAAATGTGGAAGCTATGAAACTTTCACAACTTCCACAAAACATATGTCGAAAGATGATATGCTGAATCAAGTGTGAAAGTTTCACACTTGATTTTATAATGAGCTGCAGCTCATTTTTTTATTTGAAATTTGCAACATGACCGTATTTTGATACAAGCGGGTTCTTTTGTGCTATAATCGGCATTGACAAACGAACGAAGGAGGACGCGAGCATATGCGAGCATATAATCGACAACAAGGCTACGGTTAGCGGAAGGCGGAACACGGGGCGAAGCCCAAAGGATCCGTTGACCTGCAAATCTAAATCATCATTTCATATTAAAGAAGGCAAAATGAACATCATAATTAAATACAAGAGGTTTCACGGAACAAGCAACGAATCAGCTAAGTTATTAGCATATCTATCAGTCTTTATTCATATCATCAAACATAATCAATGAACAGGAGCGAGTTAAATGCACGTTAAGAACATATATCCCACCACAACCACCAACGAAGACCTTATAGGACTGGCCGAGATGGCAAGCACATATCTGAGCAACATGCCGGCGGCACTTGCTACCAACGACATATTGGCCGTGCCTACCGAGCGCGTCATAAGGCGCACAAAAGGAGAACGATAATAGGTGATAGCAATATACGCCAGGCAGTCCTTGGATAAAAAGGACAGCATATCAATCGAAACACAGATAGAACTATGTAAGAAGGAGATAGGGGACGAGCCATATAAAGAATATGTAGACAGAGGTTACAGCGGCAAGAATACGAACCGCCCGCAGTTCAAGGCAATGATGCAGGACGTGGAGAACGGCGTTATAAGCAAGATAATAGTCTATAAGCTGGATAGACTCAGTCGCTCCACGCTCGACTTTGGCGAACTGATGGACGCATTGAGCAAGCACAACGTGGAGTTCTCATCCACAAGGGAGAAGTTCGATACGTCCACGCCCATAGGCAAAGCCATGCTCAATATAATAATGGTATTTGCGCAGCTTGAGCGCGAAACCATTCAAGTGCGCGTGCAGGACAACTTCCGCATGCGCTCCTCCCGCGGAGCATACGACGCCAAGGCCCCATACGGATACGCAAAAACAAAGGTGATGGTTCAGGGCAAAGCCGTAAGCACACTCAAACCGGACAAGGCGTATTCGCTAATGGTCAAAAAGATATTCGAGCAGTATGCCTATACGTCCACATCATTAGGCTACCTTGCCCGTACACTTAACCAGCAAGGTATAAAGTCAGCAAACGGCGCCGCATGGGATTCCTGCAAGCTGAGCAAACTGCTGTGCAACCCGATCTACGTCAAGGCCGACGCCGAGGTGTATAAGTATTACCGCGCCAAGGGCATGGAGATAACCAACGATATAGACGACTTCCGCGGGCAATACGGCTGCGTAACATACGGTCAATGGGACAGGGCGAAGAATAAGTTTGCTCAGCTTTCGGGGCTAACGCTGTCCATAGGCCTGCACGAAGGCATTATTGACGCAAAGACGTTTCTCGCCTGCCAGTACAAGCTTGCCGACAATACGCAGATAAATAACACCGGCCGCGGCAAGCATTCTTGGCTAACAGGGCTGCTGAAGTGCGGCTGCTGCGGCAAGGCTATGAAGGTAATGACGTATAAGGACACGGCTACGTTCAGATGCTCCGGTGCGATGAACACCGGGCTGTGCAGCGATTCGCCGTCCGTTTGCGTGCATGAAATGGAGGAAGCAGTTGAGCGGGAGATATTCGCCCATGTAGCGCGGCATCAGGAACTGGTGGTTCAGAAGCGCAAAGAAGAGGACAACAAGGCGCACAACTATAAAATCGCCATAGCAAAACTGGATGACCAGATAGCCAACCTTATAACCGCCCTTGCCGACGGTACGGAGCTGACCATGAAGTACATAAACGGCAGGATAAGCGAGCTGCAAAAGCAGCGCGACATCTTGGCCGCCGAGCTTCAGCAGCATAAGAACGCCACCAAGCAGCAGGACGATATAAAGCAGTTCCATGACATAATCAACCTTTGGCCCGGCATGACCATCCCGCAAAAGCATGAAATAGCCATGATGCTAATCAAACGCGTGGAAATTCAGGAGGATACGACGAGGATATATTGGAAGTATGATCTGTAGTTTTGCAGTACATGCGCAGACATAAGCACATGCTTGGGTTCACTCCCGGGCAGTTTCATTTACACGCATATAATCGCTTATATAGATAATAATGCGGCTTAAATGGAAATAAACGATTTCACTTTTCCGACATCATTAGCTATAATGATGCAGTCTGCTGATAAGGCAGAATCATTGAAGAAATGAGGGAAAGATTCTAATGAAGAAAATCACTGCACTTTTGCTCGTGCTTGTGATGGCTCTTGGTCTTTCTGTTGGTTGCGCCCGGCAGGAAGTCAATACTCAGCCCGATCCTACCGAGGCTCCTGCTGCCACCGAAGCACCTGTTGCTGAAGCCACTCCGGAAGTTGTCGCTTCCGCCGAACCCGAAAAGCCCGAACTTTCCGGAACGATGAAGGTCGTTGCTACCGGCGACGTTTACGGCCCCCTGTTTGAAGAGTTCACCAAGGACACCGGCGTTACCGTTGAAGTTCTGTCCATGTCCTCCGGTGAAGTGCTCTCCAAGCTTCGCGCTGAGGGCGGCACTCCTTCTGCTGACCTGTGGTTTGGCGGCGGAATCGATGCTTTCATGAGCGCTGCTGACGACGGCCTGCTCGAACCCGTTGTGTTCGATGCCGCCAACGATCTCGCTCCTGAATTCCGCGATGCGGACGGTTACTGGTACTCCAAGGGCATCACTATCGTTGGCTTCCTTGTAAATGATGGCCTGCTCGAAGAGCTGAATCTCGATAAGCCCGCTTCCTGGAACGATCTGACCAAGGAAGAGTATAAGGGCGAAATCGTAATGTCCAACCCCGCCGTGTCCGGCACCAACTACGCCGTGGTCAATGCTCTGCTGCAAGCCAAGGGCGATGCCGGCTGGGATTACTTTGAAAAGCTGAATGAGAACATTGCTTACTACGGCCGCCGTGGTTCCGACCCGAAGAACAAGGTCACCGCTGACGAGTTTGCCATCGGCATCACCTATGTTGACCCCAGCATTGAAAAGCTGACCGAAGACTACAATGTTTCCGTTATCTATCCTTCCGATGGTATCCCCTGGGTATCCGAAGGTGTAGCCGCGTTCAAGAACGCTGAAAACGTTGAGGCCGCCAAGGCATTCATAGAATGGCTCTTCAGCAACGACGATCATCTCCGTCAGCTTGCTTCCATAGAGAACAAGACCGGCGTCAAGATCATCAAGCCCTCTATCGAAGGCGTTGAACTGACCTACGATGCTTCCATTCTGATGGATGAAGACCTGTCCCTGTTCGGTAAGCAGCGCGAGGAGATCCTTGCCCGCTTCGAACCCATGATGGGCGACAAGGCCGCTCAGGAATAAATGACGGCCGCTTCTAAAAGCACAAATAAAAGGGCATGTAACAATGCCCTTTTTCGCGTTAAGGAACGGGCGGGGGATACGGTCGTGCTGTGCATACTGCTCGGCGGGGTGCTGCTGTTTATACTGTGGCCCATGCTTTGCATAGCGCTGCGCAGCTTCCGTGCAGCAGACGGCGGCTTTACGCTTGAAGCATACAGCAATGTGCTGTCCAAGTACGGCACAAGTATGCGCAACAGCGTTGTGGTCGGCATTTGTACGGCCATATGCACAACTATACTTTCGCTTTCCGTTGCGCTTACCTGCGTCACGCGCCGCTCATGGGGACGCACGCTGTGCATGATTCTTCTGACTGCGGCAATGGTAGCGCCGCCATTCGTATCGTCGCTTGCGTATATTCAGCTGTACGGCCGACGTGGATGGATAACATATCGTTTGTTGGGGCTCAGCTGGAATCCGTACAATCTTGCTGGCGTTGTGGCGATGCAGTCGCTCTCGTTCACGCCGCTCAATGCGCTGTTCCTGCTGGGCGTGCTTGATAAGCTGGATGCTGACAGTCTGCGTTCGGCGCGCGACTTGGGAGCAAAACCTTCCGCTATACTTAGGGACATTGTTCTGCCGCTCATGCGCCCGGGACTGCTTGTAAGCATGCTGCTTTCGTTCGTTCGCTCCCTTGCGGATTACGGCACGCCTGTTATTATAGGCGGTCGCTCGGTAACGCTCGCCGCTGAGGTCTATTTGCAGGTAATAGGGTATTCAAACCTTGAAAAATCTTCGGCAATGAACATGTTCCTGCTTGTGCCGTCGATATTGTTCTTTTTTATATATCGCGCGCTTATGCGCCGGTCGGACAAGCTGACGGCAGGCAGCCGCAGCGCGCAGGGAGGGCTTTCGCTTCCGCTCACCCGCTGCGGTTCGGTCGGTTGGCTGGCACTTATAGGCAGCGGACTGTTCTTCGTGCTTACGCTGCTGCAATATGGCTGCGTTTTGCTTTCCGGCTTCCTAAAAAGCAAGAAGGGCGTATATTCATTCACGCTTGACCATTGGAACGAGCTTTGGAGCATTGGCGCGTCGCCTGTTGTGCGCAGCGTGGTATATGCGCTGATAGTCGCCGTGGTCGGCACGCTGTTCGCGGCATTGTTTGCATATTATATGGACCGTCGCCGCGTTCCAGGCCGCGCGTTTTTCGATTGCATAGCCACTATGCCTTATATGCTGCCCGGCACATGTTTCGGCATAGGCTATATACTCGCGTTCAACCATGCGCCGCTCAAGCTTACCGGCACGGCAATAATAGTTCTTGCCAACATGCTGTTTAAGCAGTTGCCTACATCGGCAAAGATATGCTCCGCTACGCTTGCGCAGCTTCAGCCGGCACAGGAACGCTCCGCGCAGGATCTTGGCGCGGGCAGATTGGCTGTTATACGCGACGTTGTGCTGCCTAATATGCGACCCGCGCTTTTAAGCTGCTTTGTATATAACTTCACCAGCAGCATGACCACCGCCGGCGCAATAATATTCTTGATTGATCCCAGCCGCCAGCTTGCGGTGTTCCGACTGTTCGATGCCGTATACCGCGGGGATTACGCTCTGGCGTCTGTGCTTGCAAGCGTTATAACGGCAATAGTGCTAGCCGTAGAAGGGCTTGTGTGGCTGCTGAGCCGAAAGGAGGGCAAACGCCGTGTATCTTGAACTTGAGAAACTGAACAAAAGCTTTGACGGCAAAAGCGCCGTGTGCGATCTTTCACTCGGCGTGGAGAAGGGAGAACTGCTGTGCATTCTCGGCTCCTCCGGCTGCGGCAAGACCACCACGCTCAATATGATAGGCGGCTTCCTTGCGCCGGACAGCGGCACCGTATTGCTTGATGGGCAGGACGTTACGAATATGCCGCCCGAACGCCGCCCCGTCTCGACCGTGTTCCAGTCATATGGCCTTTTCCCGCACATGACTGTGCTTGAAAACGTTACATATGGGCTGAAATTTCGCCGCTATACCCGCGCACAGGCAAGGGAGAAGGGCATAAGATATCTTGAACTTGTCGGCCTTGCAGACCGCGCGAACGCCCATATACACGAAATAAGCGGCGGTCAGCAGCAGCGCATTGCGCTTGCGCGTTCGCTTATAGTTGAGCCCAAGCTTTGCCTGCTGGATGAGCCGCTGAGCAACCTTGATGCGGCGCTGCGTGCGCGTATGCGCGGCGAACTGAAGCGGCTGCAGCGCGAACTTGACATCACGATGGTGTTCGTCACGCATGACCAGGAGGAAGCGCTCATACTCGCCGACAGAATAGCCGTTATGGAGCACGGGCATCTGCTTCAGCTTGGTACACCGGAAGAGGTGTATCGCGAACCCACCAATGATACCATCGCTTCGTTCCTTGGCCTGAAGGACATTGTTTGGGGTGAGGACGGTTCCGTTATGAAAATAATAAGGAGGTAAACATTATGCTTGTTGATATGCATTTGCACGAAAAAACATTCTCTACCGACAGCTTTCTTTCCCTTGATGAAATAGTATCCATAGCCAAAGCCAAGGGGCTTGACGCCGTGTGCATCACCGATCATGACAGCATGGGCCTTCGCGAAACGGCGGAGGAGTACACCCGCCGCACAGGTTTCCCGATATTTACCGGCATAGAGTTCTTCTCACTTCAGGGCGACATTACCGCATGGGGACTCGAAAGCTATCCTGACCACCGCATACCTGCACAGGACTTCATAGACCTTGTCAACGCCGCCAACGGCTTCTGCGTATCCTGCCATCCTTTCCGCAACAATAATCGCGGCTTGGAGGAGAAACTGCGCGATGTTCACGGTCTGAACGGAGTAGAGGTGCTCAATGGCAGCACGGATGTGGAAGCCAACCGCAAAGCGCTGCGCTTCTGCCGCGAACTCGGGTTGCAGGCCATAGGCGCAAGCGATGCACATACCACGCAGCAGGTCGGCAAATACGTCACCTATCTGCCCGAAATGGTGACCGCCCTGCCCGATTTCATTGCCGAGCTTCGCACGCTGCCCACCCGTCCCGCAATATGGAACGGCTCCGGCTACGATGTAGTGGATGAGTTCTGATAAAACTTAGGTTCAAAAAGATAGCCTCTGATGGCAGAAAGTTGATTGCCGTTGGAGGCTGTTTTATTGGCTGCCGTCGCAGTATTATAAAAAGCATACATTGTTCTTTGCGGATGGTTTATGCTATACTATCCCCGAAGGGTAAGGTGATATTTTGCTCAAGCTTAACGCATGGATAAAGCGTTTTTCAATACCGCTTCTGTGGGGCGCGGGAATACTCATTGCTTTGGCAACAGCGTTTTCGCATATATTTAGTGTTAAAATCGTTGCTGATGTGTGTTTCATTGCGGCGTTCGTGCTGTCCGGCGTACCGATATTGCTTCGGGCTATTCAGGCGCTGCGGTTCAAAACCGTCAGCATAGAGCTGCTTGTGTCCATTGCGGCAATAGGCGCATGCGTGATCGGCGAATTTAACGAATCTGCAATAGTCACGTTCCTGTTCCAGTTCGGCTCGTTCTTGGAGCAGAAAACCATGAAAAAGACGCGTTCTGCCATCAGGGCGCTGACTGAAATGGCTCCGACTACGGCATGGCGCGTTCTTGAGAACGGCGCGGAAGATGCCTTTGAAACGGAAGAGATAGACGCTGACGAGGTTGAGATTGGGGACATTCTGCTGGTTAAGGCCGGCGGCAAGATCGCATCAGACGGCGTTGTGGTAAAAGGCGATGGCTATGCAGCGGAAGCCAGCATCACGGGTGAGCCGATTGCCAAGCATAAAACCGTTGATGATACGGTCTATGCAGGAACCATTTTGGACAGCGGCACAATACAAATGCGCGCAACAAAGGTAGGGGAGGATACTACATTCGCCAAAATAATCGCCCTTGTTGAAGAAGCGCAGGACACCAAATCCCCCGTTGAGCGGTTCATAGATAAGTTTGCTAAATACTATACTCCGGCTGTTATTGCAATAGCTGCGGCGGTATTCATATTCACCCGAAACGTTGACACAGCAATTACGGTGCTGGTGCTTGCATGCCCGGGCGCTCTTGTGATAGGCGCGCCTATCGCCAACGTAGCCGGAATTGGTCGCGGTGCGCAGGAAGGCATACTGCTGAAGGGTGGAGACAGTGTCCATACATTTTCAAAGGCCGATACTGTTGTTTTTGACAAGACCGGCACGCTCACCGAAGGCGTTCCCGAAGTATGCGTTCAGAAGGATTACTCTAACGAAGCCACTCAAGCTTTGGCCTTGGCGGCGAGTGTTGAAAGGGCATCCGATCATCCGCTTGCAAATGCCGTGATTAGGTATGCCGCTGATTTGCCTTCTTATGAAGCCGAATCCGTACAAAACATTAAGGGCTGCGGAATGGATGCAAGCATCTGCGGCCACAGAGTGCTGATAGGCAACCGAAAACTTATGGAGCAAAACGGCATAGAGCTGACTGAGCAAGTGCTTAATGATTTGAGCGAAGTGCAAAATAGCGGCGCATCTATCGCCCTGATAGCAGTAGACGGCAAAGCAGAAATGCTTCTCGGAATATCGGATAAATTGAAAGCAGATGCAAAAGACAGCATAAGCCGCCTGAAAGATATGGGCATTGCCGATATAATAATGCTTACTGGCGACAATTCCTGCACGGCCTCCGCAATAGCGACCCAGCTTGGCATTACGGACTACCGTGCGGAGCTTTTGCCGGAAGATAAGCTTACTGTGATACGCGAACTGCAAAGCAAAGGCAGAACCGTTACGTTCGTTGGCGATGGCATTAACGACAGCCCTGCGCTTGCGGCGGCTGATACGGGCATAGCCATGGGCTCGGGAACCGATGTGGCAATAGACAATTCGGACGTGGTGCTGATAAAGTCCGACTTGAAGAGTTTGGTTCGCTCGCTCAAGTTGTCTAAAAAGACAGTGCGCACGCTGTATGAAAATATAGCCATTGCAGTAGGAACGGTTGTACTGCTGCTAATTGGCTTGTTCGCTGGCTATATACATATGTCGATAGGCATGCTGATACACGAAGCCAGCATATTGGTCGTAATATTGAACGCGATGCGTCTTTTGATTCATAATTAAGAAGGAGAATTGACTATGAAGAAAACTATTCAGATGGAAGAACTCGTTTGCCCCATGTGCGCACAGAAAATCGAAACCGCCCTGCAAAAGGCTCCCGGCGTGGTAAGCGCATCCGTGCTGTACAATGCCAGCAAGGCCAAGGTTGAATTTGACGAGACCAAAACCAGTGTAGACGAGCTTGTAAAGGTTATAACCGGACTGGGCTATGTTGTCATAGGTTAAAGAAATAGGGGACAGCATGAACGAAGAGATAATAAAGAACCTAAATAAGATACTGCCCGTTGTTGAGCACGTACATAGCGACCACCACCCAGAACTGCATCAGGTGGCGGCACTTTATGCCGAGCTGAAGCAGAATCCAAGCCGTGAAGTATTCGATAAACTTAGGGAAGTTACCAAGAACTATACCCTCCCTGAAGATGCCTGTCAGGCATATACCAAGGTATACAACATGCTCGAAGAACTGGATAAGGCTTTCGTGTGAGGCGCCGATAAACTTCACAACATAATATGAAACAACTTAAGCCCCTGCCGCATGAGCATACTTTGTATGCAAAATGTTTGGCGGGGGCTAATTTTTACAAAGCCTATTGTGGTTATATGTATACTATGTTAAAATACTTGGTGTATACACCAAACTGACGGAAGGAAGTGATCGTCATAGCAATTACAAGCGCAAGCTTGCCCGCAAAGAAACGCATTTTAGCAGTGTGCGTGCGGCTGTTCCTCGAAAAGGGCTACAAAAAAACCACTCTGGCCGAGATAATCGACAAGGCCAACGTTTCATACAGCTCCTTTCAGAATATATTCCGCGCAAAGGACGGCGTGCTGACGGAGCTGGTCGAGTTCATGTTCAGCACTCAGTTCGGCATGGCAAAGCAGCTTGCCGGGGCAGACCTGCCGCCGGTTTATGTTTATGCCGTTGAAACGGCTATTCAAATGACTCTGACAGAGCTTAACGAAAACCTGCGGGAAATCTACATTGAAGCCTACACTCAAAAAGAAGCATCCGAATATATATTCAGGGAAACAACAAAGGAACTGCACCAAATCTTCGGCCCATATCTGCCGGGGCTTACTTTGCGCGACTTTTATGAAATGGAGATAGGCTCGGCGAGCATAATGCGCGGCTATATGGCGCACCCGTGCGACGATGAGCTGACGCTCGAGAAAAAGCTGCGGCTGTTCATTACCATGAGCCTTAGGGTATATAACGTCCCTAATCAGGAGATAGACAAGGCTATTCATTTTGTTGAGGGACTGGATATCAGAACGATTTCAGAACAGGTAATGCAGCAATTATTCAAGGTGCTGGCAATGCACTTTGAGTTTTCGCTGCAGGGAATAGAAAAGGCAAATATAACAAAAACGGAGGGAATTAAATGAAGAAAAGACTGATCAGTATTCTGCTCTCACTCAGCATGGTGCTTACGCTCCTGCCGGAAACGGTATTATCGGCCGTAGAGGACACATCCAAGGCCGGCGCTGCTGCGTTCACGCTCAGCGCGTCAAGCGCCTCCTGCGCGGACGGACACACCGGCGAACTTGGAAGCATACAAGTAACCAATGTTGACATTTCAAAGTGGAAATCGGACAAAAGGATCACAATCCAGTATGATGTGCAGTATCGCTGCACCGATTCTTCGTGTAAGCTATACAATAGCGGCGATTCGTTCTTTTCCTACAGCGGAACACATACCTTCACGGATACAAATGGAGAGTTCTGCCACAAGAAGATCAGCGAGTCCTTTGCGGCGACGATTCCGGCAGCCCTTCCGTCCGGCGCCACCAAGAATTTCTCTATTTCCTTTACGCTGACATCGGATAAGGGGATTTACAAGTCGGTGCTTCATGAGCAAAATGTCAACCTCTGCACCGCGAACTATTATAACCCGCGCTGCTGGGAGTGCACTGGCTGCGGGTATTTCTTCCTGCATGCGGACATGTCCGACGCAAAACTTACAAAGGACGACGTGTATCATTCTCCGGTTGGGCATAAGATGAATTATGTTGATGCGAAAGGCCCCACCTGCGTTGCCAAGGGCACAGTGGAACACTGGCACTGCGAACGCTGCGGCCTGAATTTCAGCGATGAGGAAGGCAAATACGAGCTTACCAATATCGAAACTGACGCTCCGCTGCTTCCGCATAGCTATGACGACAACGGAATTTGCAGCATATGCAGCTTCAAGGCCGCGGCAAAGGTGCTGTCCAAGGATAATAAATGGTACGATAACATTGCCGATGCCCTTACCGCGCTCGATGCCGAAGATGTTTACAGAATCGAAATAGGCAAAGACTGCGATGAGAGCATCACCATAAGTAATGCCCGCGAAGTGTACATCAATAAAGGTGTAACCGTTGCAAAGCTTGAAGCAACCGATGCCGAAGGCTGCGTTGTTACGGTTATAAACGACGGTACAATCAAAGAACTGAATGGCTATACCGGCAAAGTTGTACTGATGAGCGCCGGAGGTACATACGGCAAGGTAATCAACCAAACCAGCGGCGGCAATGTCGGCAGTTTCCTTTACAGTGATCCGGAAGATGCTAACAAGTTCTGCTATTATAAGAATCTTTCCAATGGCAGATGGATTCTCCCGGCCGAGGCTACGGCAAACACGCTAAGCAACGTAAAGGTCAGTTATTCGCCTATGGCTTATATTGAAATCGCAGGCGACGGCGTTACAGGAAGCGAGGGCAGCTATGCACTCACTACCAGTTCCGGCAATACCGTAGCATTTACCGCGACAGCAAAAACCGCGGATGGTGAGGACAGCGCCAACGTTGCCTATAAATGGTACTATGACGGTCAGGATGGCACTATTCTTTCTGAAAAAGCAGAATTGACCATTGAGAATATCAAGGCCGGAAATCGAACCGTAGTCTGTATGGCGACTGCCGATGATTACGGCATATCCGCCAAGCTTGTGATTACGGTAACAGGGGAGAAGGAGTCTCAGAACTTCACGCTTAGCGTATCCAAGACCACCGTCGGCATACGCGAAAAGATACTTCCGCTGCTTTCCGTTGAAGGCATAAAGGAAGATGCTGCCATAACGTATTACCTAATGAACGGGGATTCACCCGCTCCCGAAAGCGATACCGTTATAGACGAGAACTTTGCTTTCGCTCAGACAGGAACCGGTTCCATATATGCCTATACCGCGGAAACTGACAACTATGCGGCAACGGCCTCTGCGCCGGTTGCCATCACCGTCACGCCCCACGCCAACCACTGCATCTGCGGCGGTACGTTCAATCACACCCATAAGAACGTGGAATGGCAGGCGTGGGACGGCAAGAGCGAGATTAAATATGAACAGAAATGGGTTCAGGTCAGCGAATACACTAAACAGGGCCGTTATGTTGCTTATGTCTATCTGACCGGCAATGTGTCAGCCAATCTGACAGTTGCGCCGAAGCACATCCTGTATCTGTGCCTGAACGGCTACAGTTTCACCTGCGCCGATCCATCTCAGCCGGCCATCACTCTGACGGGCGAGGATGGCAAGCCTGTGGAGCTGGATCTGTGCGACTGCGTTGGCACAGGTACGCTTGGCGGCTCCAATGCCAGCGGCGGCAGTATCCGTATCGGCGCATATGCAAACGCCACGCTCTACAGCGGCACGCTGACCGGCAACAACGTATCCGGAGACGGCGGCGCTGTGTCAGTCACGGGAGGCAATTGCAGCTTTACGATGTATGGCGGTGCGATTACCGGCAACACGGCCACCGGCAACGGCGGCGGTATTTCTTCTTACGACTCTTGGAATGCCGGCACGGTCAATATCAACGGCGGTGTCATTTCCAATAACCGCGCTACCAACGGCGGCGGTATCTATGCCGCAAGCAGAACACATTTTCATCTCAACGGCGGCGAGATTATCAACAACACCGCCACAGGGGATGGCGGCGGAGTTTACTGCAGCGGCCTTTATAGCAACGCAGACGGACGCTGCGAGTTTAACGGCAGCACCATATCCGGTAACACGGCCCAACGGGGCGGCGGCGCGTATGTCCGCGTCTGCTTCATCGGTTACCGGAACTGCCGCATCACCGGCAACACCGCCACCGAAGCGGGCGGCGGCCTCTATCTGGAGCCGTTTGCGTCTGCAAAGATAATATACATGGGCAACGTATATGGAGGCGGCGGCACGATTGCTCCGTATATCTATGACAACACGGTCAATTCTGCCCAGAACAACCTCTATCTCAGCGATCCGGACACGCAGATTGTATTTACCGCCCGCATAAACACGGACGGAGGCGCAAAGCTCGGCGTCTACTTCACCGGCATCACCCAAAACGGCGCGTCTGTTCTTTTGAATTCTCTGCAAGTTAATACGGAGTCTTCGGCAAAGCTTTACCTCGACCGCATCTTCTGCGACAACCCGGATTACGGTAGGCTTGAGATCAGAAAAGATGAGAATTATTATAATCTCTATCTTATCAATACCAGTGATGAAGTCACGATTACGTTTGATCCCAACGGCGGTACACTGAATGCTGGCGACGAGACAAAGGCCGTACAGCATAATGGTACCTACGGCGAAATGCCCACGCCAATTCGTTCCGGCTATCATTTTGACGGTTGGTATACCGAAAAGGACGGCGGCACTAAGGTGGACGCAAACACCTCCGTTGCGACAAAAGAAGCGCATACGCTCTACGCCCGCTGGTCGGAAGCCAAATACAATATAACCCTTGACCCCAACGGCGGTAATCTTGCGAATGCCACCAAGGAAGTGACTTATAACAGTTCTTACGGCACTCTGCCCACACCCAATCGCGCAGGGTACGATTTTGACGGCTGGTTTACCGAAAAGGACGGCGGCACTAAGATTGAAGCGAGCACCGTTGTAACTGCTGTTGAGCCGCATACGCTTTACGCGCATTGGACGGCGCATGAGCATTGCATCTGCGGCGGCAGCATAAGCGCAGGCGACCATACAGGACACACGCCTGTAAGCTACCAAAGCTGGAACGGCAATGATGCCATTCAGTATAATAACAATGTAGCTTATGTTCGCCTGTCGGATAACGTTACCATGAATGGTCTTACTATCGACCCCGGCAAAACGCTCTATCTCTGCCTGAACGGAAAGCAGCTTGCAAGCAACGGCACGAGTAAAATCAATGTTGGTAAAGCGACAAAGAACAACTCCGGCAGGACACCGGCAAGGCTTGTGATTTGCGACTGCAAGGGCGGCGGTACTATAAAAGGCGCGACAAGGAATGTATGGGGCGGCGCTTGTATATACCTCTACAACAGCACTTTAGATATTTTCGGCGGCAAGATCACCGGCGGTAAGGTTTCCGGCAACGGTGGCGGCGGCGCGATCGCGCTGGATGACAGCAAGTGTGTGCTGAACATCTACGGCGGCGAGATCTCCGACAACAACGGCAAAAACTCCGGCGGCGCGATTTTCCTGAACAATAAGGACAAAAAAGGCGGCACCGTGAATATTTACGGCGGCCTTATCGCCAACAATAAAGCTCAAAACGGCGGCGTTATCTATTCGTCATGCGGCGGTACGGTCAATTTGGTTGGCGGCACCATATCCGGCAATAAGGCCACTAACGGTGACGGCGGCGTTATCAATATGTCCGGCGGTACTATTACCATCTCCGGTACAAAGCTTATCAACAATACGGCCAGTCGATACGGCGGAGCGGTCTATCTTCACAATGGCGTAACGGCGACCATGACCGGCGGCGAGATAAGCAACAATCATGCTGGCAAAGAGGGCGGCGCGGTGCATGTGTTCTACAAAAATTCCACGTTCAACCTCTCTGGAGGCATCATCACCGGAAATTCTTCCGTGGATGGCGGCGCAATTTATCTGAATCAAGAGCCGTTGGTCCTGAATATGACTGGCGGCATTATCAGTGGCAACACAGCTACCGGCAACGGCGGCGCGGTGTATATTTACCGCAGCGGTTCTGTCTGCAACCTCTCCGGCGGCACCATTGAAAACAATACTGCTAAGAGCGGCGGCGGAATATACGTCAACCCCAGCAACAATGGGCAGCTTAAAATAAGCGGCAATCCCGTTGTAAATGGCAACACCGCTTCCGGCGATGCAAACAACGTATATCTTCCTTCCGGTAAAAAGCTGAGCATAAGCGCTGCCATGAGCAGCGGCGCATCCATCGGCATCACTACCGAAAGCAAGAACTATCCCGTGGTTTTCTCCGGCAAGTACAGTCAGGACTATTCGGATTACTTCTTTGCCGATGCCGCCGACGCCCATGTGAACTATAATTCAAATACTGAGCTTGAACTTGCGGCGGGAGCAAAGAAGTACAATGTGTATATCATTACGGATGACAACGGCACCGCAACAGCAAGCGCTTCTTCGGCAACGGCAGGCACGACGATACAGCTTACCGCAACGCCCAATAACGGCTATCACTTCAAAGAGTGGCAGGTCGTAAGCGGCAATGCCGAAGTATCCAACAATACGTTTATCATGCCGGCCGGCGATGTGACTGTGAAACCCGTATTTGAGGCGCATAGCTTTACGGAAGAGCACGTAGAGGAACAATATAAGAAATCCTCCGCGGACTGCACGCACAATGATGTTTACTATAAGACCTGCTCCTGCGGCGCGGTAAGCGCAATCGAAACATTTGAAGTGCCGGGCACGGCGCTTAACCACGACTGGGCCGAAGCGACTTGCACCGAACCAAAGACCTGCCGGCGTGAAGGCTGCGGCGCGACCGATGGTAATCCGCTGGGCCACGACCTGCCTAACGCTTGGAGTAAGGACGAAAACGAGCATTGGCATGAATGCAAACGCTGTCACAGCAAAGAGGACGCAGGAAAGCATGAATACGGCGATGATAACATATGCGATATCTGCGGATACGACAAGACCGTGCCGCATACGCATAATCTGACACTTGTTTCTGCAAACGCCGCTACTTGTACCAAGAATGGCAACAAGGCCTATTATACCTGCGACGGCTGCGATATGTGGTTCGAGGATGCTAACGGCAGCATAGAGATAACCGACAAAACAACTGTTATCATCCCGGCTACCGGCCATGCGCCTTCAGAAAGCTGGAAGTTCGATAAGGCAGACCATTGGAAGGACTGCACAAACGCAGGCTGCGGCACGATTATAGAAGGCAGCAAGGCGGCGCATACGGAAAGCGGCTGGATAATAGACACCGCGCCTACTTACTATAAGAGCGGAACGCAGCATAAAGAATGCACGGTTTGCCATTATGTTACGGCGGTTGGCTTCATACCGGCAAGGGGCGGCGATATAGAGCCGAGCGATCCATTCGGCTGGACGCCTAACCCCAACCTGCCCGCTACCGGCGACGACAATACCGCATTCATTTGGATAGCGCTGCTGCTCATATGCGCATCCACAGCCGCCGGAACCGTTATTTACGGCAGAAGGAAAAAGCAAAGGTAAGATTCTGAATCAAACTAACAGCTAACACTAACATCCGCTCTGATGGACACGTCAGAGCGGATAATTTATTTTGCTTGACTTTATGCCCGACAATTTGTATGTGTGCATTCGCAACAACGCCTATCGGCAAACGCATATACGATTGGCTGAACGGCCATTTAAAGCAGGGGGATGCTTACCATTGCCGATTGCGGCGGAATGCTGTGCGTGCTTACCGCAGCGGCGGCGTATCTTGTGAGCGGCAGCTATAATCCGTTCCTGTATTTCAGGTTTTGAGGTGGCTTTATGCGAAATAAGCTGATAATTTCATTCTTTTGCGTACTGCTGGCGGTATGTGCGCTTGCAGGGCTGTTCATTCCGGATAAATACTATTCGGAACGCGAAAAGCGCACCCTTGCACAGAAGCCGGCCTTCATAGCAGCGGACTTCTTTTCCGGTAAGTTCGGCGGCAAGCTGGAAACCTACCTTGCCGATCAGGTACCGCTCCGCGACAAATGGATAACGCTGAAAGCCTACCTTGAACTTGGCATAGGCAAGCATGAAAGCGGCGGCGTTTATATCTGCAAGGACAATTATCTGATGGATAAGTTTACGTCTTACAGCCAAAAGCAGCTTGCAGCCAATGCCGAAGCGCTTGCAGAACTGCAAAAGAAGCTGGCGGAGAAGGGCATATCCGTGAGTACAATGCTTGTTCCCGTTGCGGCGCAGGTGCTAAGCGATAAGCTGCCCGCATGCGCCCTGTTGCAGACTATGCATCCATACTTAAAGTGCTTAATGATGCAGGCGTGAACGTAACCGATATCATGAGCACACTTACGGCGCACAGCGATGAAGCCATATATTACCGCATAGACCATCATTGGACAAGCCTTGGCGGCGTTGCTGCCGAACTTCCGCTTTGTCGAAGAACACGGCCTGACGGAAGTCATGGCCCAGTTCATGCCGATTTATAAGGTGCTTGATAAGATTCCCGCCATCAGGAACATATCTAACAAGATTATTACGCTAAAAAGGTTGTGAGGAGGTAAAGCTTTGGCATTCTTTGATAATACGCGCAAGCCTACCGGGCTTGGTGGAAGAATAATGGTCTCCATGATGAACATTGGCCACCGCTCTTTGGCGGACTGGGGGCTTAAATACCTAAAATAGAATGACGATGCAAACGTGCTGGACTGTGGCTGCGGCGGAGGAGTGAACATAAAGAAGCTGCTTAAACTTTGCCCCAACGGCTTTGTGAAGGGAATAGACTATTCGGCCGTAAGTGTAGCCAAGGCTAATAATGTCAACAGCGATGCTGTAAGTATCCATCGCTGTGTTGTGCTTCAGGGAAACGTTGCGGATATGATATTCGCATCTGAATGATTTGATGCCGTTACGGCGTTTGAAACGGTATATTTCCGGCCTGACATGCTGCAAAGCTTCAAAGAAGTATACAGAGTCCTAAAGTCCGGCGGGACGTTCCTTATCTGCAATGAGTGCGGCGGAGACAATGTCGAGGATGAAAAATGGACGTAGACGATATCCGGAATGACCATTTATAAGGATGTTCAGCTTAAAGCCATACTTGAACAGGCCGGATTCCACGATATTCAAATACACAAAAATGAAAAAGGCTGGCTGTGCATCCTGGTACAGAAGCAGCAGTATGATGCAGAAGGTATAAAGTATTCTGAAAGAGATATCTGAACTGATGGTGATATTCCACGGTAGCGGGATAAGTTACCGCGTCGAACTACCCGCAACGAAGCAAATGACTTTTGAAGTAAAGACATATTTTTCAGCCACAAACACCGTTAGAAGGCCGAAGCTTTTGCTCCGGCCCTTTGCTACAGTTTAGCAGATGCTATTATGAATGCCTTCTCCTGCATAAAACAATCAGCGCGACCGCCATGGCGATGAGCATAAAGGGAGCAAAGTTCTCCGCATCACCGGTCTGCGGCGGAAGCACGGTAGTGTTACCGCCTGCGGTAGTACCCTGATTATCGTCCTGCCACGGATAATCAAGCTTGGTATCGAGCAGCTTGAGCGCGGCTTCTATTTCTTCAACGGAGGACGAAGCTTCTATCAATGTCCTTACCTGATTGGCTATTTTTAACGCTTCGCCATACACATTGGAAGGCTGATTCGCGAGATAGTCGTTCACCTTTGCAAGCGCTTCGTTCTTCTGCTTATCAAGTGTGTTAACGGAAATTATCTTTGCTGTATACGTCATGCCGTTGTTATGCACAACGTACAGATTAGCGGTATCGCCCGCAGCAAGCTTGGCCTGCAGGGCTTCAGGCAGCGCAAGCGTACCATCCGCATTCACGATAATATCATAATAGAACTTGGAAGCGGCAAGCTTTTCTCCGGCCTTCACTTCACTCGCAAGCGTATAGGCTATAACGCCGTAGCCGAGCGTGGAGCTCTTTTGGGCAACGAAGTCCTCCGGCAGGCTGATGGTTATGCCATCCACCGAAAGACGAATGGTAGCCGCATCAACTATCTGAGCAGCAGCAGGCACGCGCTTCACGGAAGATTCTTTAACCTTGCTGCCAACGACATACATCATGCCGCGTGCGCTGGCTTTGCCGAAACCGGAAATAGCATCGGCAAGCTGTTCCGCTGTGCATGTTCCGAATACATCGCCGTTAGTCAGTTCACTCACATCTCCGCGTGGACAAACGGTCTTGAATATAACGGTACCGTCATCCTGCGTTTCGTAAGCATAAACTATTACTTGGCTTGAACTGTCGCTATTAGTGGTTTCAAGTTTTCCGCCATGTACATACAGGCCTACAATATTGCCGTCTGCTATTGCCTGCTGAACAAGCGTAGGATTAGCCCCAAACTGAGTATAGGCATTATGCCCGAACAGGCCTGCCTTGAATATGGTATAGGCCCAGTTGCCCCAGCCACCGTTGAAGTCAAGACCATTGAGCGCCACTTCCTCAAACAACGCATCGGAGCCGCGGCTGTTTACCATCATCAACATCATGTTCTCAAAGCGCCATGCGCTCATACCGTTTGCATAAGCATATGCACTTGTGGCGGTTATATCCACGGATGCAGACTTAGGCAGAGCACCTGCGGAGGTTTTGCCGGTATACACCGCTTCGTTTGCGCTATAACTCGATTTCTTATAGGTGAAATTAAGTCCGAATACTTCGGGTGCATTGCCGGCATCGTCCGCGCGGAGCAGAACACGGAACTGCACATCCTTCACGTTAGCAGTAGAGCTGCTGCCGCGAACGGTGAATATATCTGTATTGAGGCTAAGATAATCATTCTTTACAGAGGTGGACATACTGCTTATGCCGGAGCCGAACTTGCCCCATGTGAACCAATCGCTCCATGCGCCTTCAGCACGTTCTGCCACCGCACGCACCTGCATTTCCACGCTGGAAGCGCCCGGAGTTACGGCGTTAATGGTAGCAAAAAGGTATTCCCAAGCCCATTCGTTGGAATAAATGGGAGTGGTATACACGCCGGAGGTTTCACCGCTCTTGAGCGTTATTTCGCCCGCGTTATTGCGCGCTGCACCACCGGAAAGCTTACCTTGGGCAAGATTGACGTGAACAAGGTTGCCGCCGGTGGCTACGGTTTCATATTCTTCGGTTATAATGGCAGCCTTTTTGCTTACCGCAGAGATAGTAGCGGTATAGCGGCGGCCGTTATTAGCCATTGCATAAACTATCATCAGGCGGCTTTCGCCTTCAGGTATGCCTGCCCTATAAAGTGCATCGCCAGCGTTGAAGTCAAGATTGCCGTCAGCGGACGGTTTAATGCCCGTGTAGAAGAATGTATTGTTTGCGCTGACCTGAATACGGTTAGCATATTCTATTGAAGAATCACTTGCAACGGCTGCGTTTGTTGCCATGCCTTCAATAGTGTAGGCCAGAACACCGCGGCCGAGAACAGAGCGCTTACCTACCGTAAAGTCAGTCAGATCAATGGCAATGCCGTTTACATTAAGTTTATAAACGTTCTCGGTTCCAGTGGATTCAAGCGCTGCATCGAATCTCTGCACGCCGGTCACGGGCGCGCCAAATTCGGGCATTAAGGAAACCATGTATATAACTCCGTTAGTCCAGCATTTCTGGAAATACTTCCATGCATAACGATGGAAGCTCGTGGAGTCGTCCTTAGAATAAGTATCGCTGGAGATGAGGTTCAGCTTGTCCAGATTGCCAACGTCGCCATTTTCAAATTCGTAGCCGACTATGGTTATAAGATGGCCGCCTGTTCCGCCATATGAGCCGGGAAGGTAAGGGTAAGAACTGGTTTCGCTTGGGCTGTAGCTGACCGAAAGGCCAACGCTGCGGCCATTAGCAAGTTCCTGCAGTATTATGTCTATATTGCCGTATTGCACATATGATTCATAGCCATACAGTCCGGCAGCAGAAGCACAGAACGCCCAGTTACCGAAACCGTAATTGAAGTCCTGCACGGAAAGGGCAAGTTCTTCGGGCAGAATATCAAGCTGTGAATTACGAGAATTGAGCATTACGGAAATGGTAGAGGGGCTGCAAATGCTGCCGCCGATTTCAGGATCACGAATTATCTGTGAATACGCAGGCGAAGCATTGTATTTGGACGCAGGAAGCGAAGAAACAGGAGTTTCGGCATAAACAGGTGCAGCATCGCCGCCCTTTATCGAGAAAGTTATCTGGCGCAGAACAGGGGACTGTATCTCTGCGCTATCGCGGCGGAGCACGGCGCGGAACTGGGCCTTAGTGATAGTGCCGCCCGGGGCATACTCATCAACAGAATTATCGTCGTTGCAGCCACGCATTATGGACATGCCGTATTTGCCCCAGGAGAACCAATCAGCCCATGCATCGTTGGTGTAAGCGCGTGCAAAAACCTCCACGCTGGACCCATCATAGATGGCTGCGTTCCACGAAGCTACCATCTTATAGAAATCATCGATAAGATACACGGCGGAGGTGAATGTGCCTTCCGTTGCATCAGCATCAAGCGCAAGTGCGCCGTTGCCTACGCCAGATTGCACAAGGCCTGTTGTTTCGCCGGCGGCAAAATCGGCAGCAGTAGTAATCTTGATCAGGTTGGTTCCTTTGACGTCAATCTCCTGTTCGCCTTCGGCAAAAACAGCCGTAGGCACAAGACACATCGCCATCAGCAACACAAGGATCAAAGATAACATTTTTCTCTTCATTAGTTGATATGCTCCTTCCTATTTTGTTGTGCTCTGGGCACAAGGCGTGCCCATTAAGAGAATAAAATTTTTTATTATTTTATCAAATAGTGTCGCATAGTTCAATTATAATTTTAACAAATTTGCCATAATTATGTTTATTATATATATAACCTCAGCTTTTCATTGCGCTGCCGACGTTTTTAGTAGTAAACGTCAAATTAATGTCGGAGGCGTATAAATAATCTATTTTGCATAAAAGAGCTATCCTGCTATAAAATAGCGCCCAATGGTATGCTTCAGCTTTACATCAAGAATAAGATTCCCATAGAGGCTTTAAAGCATGCTTTCAAGATAACACTGCAATAAATTGCAATTGATTAAGATGAAAGGAATAATGCTTTATATGAAGAAAATCACAGCGGGAGAGATGCCCTTGGTAAGATCGCTCCCAAATTTGCACAGTTAAATGACGATGTTCTCTTTGGCGAAGTATGTAGCAGGGAAGATAAGCTTTCGCCGCGCGACCGTTCGCTTGTAACAGTAGTGGCGCTGATGGCGCATGGATTGACGGATGAATCATTCCGTTTTCATCTGCAAAGCGCAAAGAACAACGGTATAACCCGAAATGAAATAGCGGAAATACTTACACACGCCGCCTTCTACGCTGGCTGGCTCAAGGCATGGGCAGCGTTCCGCATGGCAAAGAAAGTATGGGCCGATGCTTAAGCATCCGATGCCAAGCAGGCTCATCAGAACGCGATGGTGTTCCCGATGGGGGTACCAAACGATGCTTTCACCAAATTCTTTATCGGCCAAAGCTACCTTGCACCGCTTTCAACAACCCAAGTCGGCATTTTCAAAGTTACGTTTGAACCCAGCTGCCGCAACAACTGGCACATTCATCAGGCCGATAAGGGCGGAGGGCAGATACTCGTCTGCGTTGCCGGCAGCGGCTATTATCAGGAGTGGGGCAAGGAGCCGCAGGAACTCCATCCGGGCGACATTATTAACATAGCTCCCGGCGTAAAGCATTGGCATGGCGCAGCGCCTGATAGCAGGTTCTCTCACCTTGCTGTGGAAGTTCCAGGAGAAAACGGCCATAGCCAATGGTGCGAAGCCGTTAGCGATGAAGAGTATGGGAAGTTGAAGTAAGATTTGATTTGAAGGTAAATAAAACGGCGTAATATCAGCACAAGGCAGAAGGGCAACAGCTTCTGTCTTTTTGTCTAACTGACTGATGTGGCTTGATAAAAAGTTGAAAATTGTGCAAATTGTGTAAGACTTTCACATGGCAAATGTGTTATAAATAGATAACAAAAGTAAGCATGAAAGGGAGATGTTAACTTTAATGTTAAGAATATTTGTTACCGGCGATAATCATATTGGCCTTAAGTACGCCAGTCATAAGCAATCTACTGTACTCGCTTCAAACAGATTAACAACTTTTGAAAGCATGGTTCAGGCGGCAAATCAAGAAAGCTGTGATTTATTTGTTATCACTGGTGATTTGTTTGAAAACACTTACAGCACTTCTAAGAAGGATATAAAAGCACTCCTAGATATGCTATCAGATTTCAAAGGCATAGTAGCTGTCCTTCCGGGTAATCATGATTATTATGATAAAGAAGTAAAGATATGGCAGTATTTTAAAGACGTTATGGCCAATTACGATAACATCATGCTTTTAACCGATTACCACCCGTGTGAGTTAACTACAAGCGAAGAAAAGGTCGTGCTCTACCCGGCACTATGCACATCGCTTCATTCTGCACCGGGCCAAAACAACCTCGATTGGATAAAAGAGACGGATATCAAAGAAGATGGGGCTTATCATATTGGCATCGCTCATGGAGCCGTTGAAGGTGAAACCATCGATAATGAAGGCCAATATTTTCTCATGAGCAGAGCCGAGCTGGAAGCTATTCCTGTTGACGTTTGGCTCATAGGTCATACACATGTGCCATTCCCAAGAAATCTTACGGAGAAGTTTACGCCCTGCGATAAAATACTCAATGCTGGCACACATGTTCAGACTGATGTTTCCTGCAATACGGAAGGCGTGTGCTTCATTGTGGAAATAGATGAGAGCAAAACTGTACGGGCAAAGAAATTCGCATCAGGCAATATTCGTTTCTATCGCAAGAATATCGAAGTTACAGCCGGTAAGATGGAAAGCATACTTGCTCATGAACTCGCCGGAATCGACAACAATAGCGTTGTAGATGTCGTCTTAACCGGCGCCGTATATGCCGATGAATATGAAAGCAGAGATGCAATAATCGAAAGCGTGCTTTCCCGTTTCCTGGAGGGAACATATAATGACTATAATCTTAGCAAGCTTATATCACAAGATTTAATAGAATCTGAATTCCCGGAAACATCGTTTTCGGCTAAATTGCTTACTTCTTTATTGGAAGAACCCAAGGAGGCTCAGCTTACATATGAACTGTTAAAATTCTTGAAGGAGGGTAAATAAAATGAATATAAAAAATATATCCAGCACACAGTTTGCGGGAATTCGGAATATTGATATATCCCTTGCAGATGGGCTCAATGTAATTTACGGAAAAAACGAGAGCGGCAAAAGTACGCTCGTTAACCTGCTTTCCCGCATACTGTTTCAAAATTCAAAGCTCGATCGCAGAAGTGATAAGGACTTTCTTGAATTGTATTTCCCTTGCATTAAAAGAAACAGCTCTATTACGGGAGACTTTGCCGACGGCAAACTCGTATTCACAACGGAAGCCGGAACGTATACGCTTGAAAAAGACTGGGGCAGCGATTCACGTTGCTTGCTCTTCACGCCCGACGGTGTTATACGTGACCAAAGCAAGATTAATGAAATTCTAAAGGAAAAGCTGCTTTACGGAGAAGGAGTTTATACAAATCTGCTTTGCTCCTCTCAGCGTAATACCGACGCCTCCCTACAAACGATTCTTGACGCTTCCCCAAAAACGGATGCTAAGCGGGAACTTATAGATGCAGTTTCTCAGGCGTTCGCAGAGGAAGACGGCATTTCCGTGGATGCTATTGAACAGGCTCTCAATGCTAAGATTGACGAAATAAAGGGGAAGCATTGGGATATCGAGCGCAATGCTCCCGTCCGTAAAACAAGTCCGGGGCGTTGGGCAAGCGGTCTTGGTGAAATATTAAAGGCGTATTATGAATTGGAGGATAAACAGGCTGTTTTGGATAACATCTCTCGTTTGGAATCCGATGCGGATCGCGCCTCAGGTGACTATAACAGGCTTGATAATGTTGCTTCCGATGCAGAATCTGCCTTTGAAAGATTCAGCTCTTTTTCAAGTAGTCTTACAATTCAGAGCGAACGTAAAAAGGCCGTCATACGCATTGAAAGGGATCTTTCTAAAATAGACGAGGTGTTAGCTAATTGGCCCAATATTGTTGAAGCGCTTGAGAAGGTAAAAGCTTTGAGCCTTGAACAGTCAAGCCGTAAAATTATTGATAAGTATGAAGCGGCAACAAAAATTGTTAACGAGATCCGCGACCTTGAAGCGGAAATCGCAAACGTATCCTGTCCCGCAGCATTAGAGATATCGCAGGTTGAAAATGCCCAGCGCAGTATAGAACGGCTCGAAAACAAGCTTTACGGAATGAACATTGCAGCCACTGTAAATATGCTTGGCAATAACGATATAATAATAACCTCTCTGCGCACCGGAACACCCCTTGAGCTGTCTGACGGAATGGTTTCAATAAGCGAAGCCGTTAAAATCACGGTACCCGGCGTTATGGAAATGGAGTTAGCCTCTGCAGACGTAAATGTGGAAACCGTCAATAAACAGATTGCCGAATATAGGGAAACCATAAGTGCGGTATTTACCAAATATGCCGTCGGCTCGCTTGGTGAACTGAGACAGTTGGCAGAACGAATAATCGGTACAAGCGCGAAAATCGATACGGCAAACAGCCGCCTGAGTATGCTGCTTGATTTTGTTACATACGATGAGCTTGAAGCTGCGGCTAAGGCTATAACCATTGCAGTACGCCCGAAAGATGAAATAGAAAGGGATATACTTGCTGTTTGCGGCAGCAATGACTCCAAAAAATATATTACGGCAAAAGAGACTATCCTGAGCACTTACGCTGCGGACTACGGCAGCATTAACGAGCTTAAAGTAAAGGCATTTGACTTGAAAACGGAACTGCAAAAAGCAAAAGCGTCCATTGTTACCACAGAAGGTATTCCGGATGAATATCTAACCATTTCCGATCCGGAAGCCTATATGGAATCGTTAAAAAAGATTCTGCAGGATAAACGCGTTCTACGTGAGAATGCTCTTAAGCAAAAAACCGATGCCTGCAGTAAACTGGAAAGCTATAAGGAGAGCTACAGTGGAGATCCTAAAGCGGATGTCGAAGAAGCAAAGCGTACATTTGATGAACAAAAGGAGCTGCTGAACCATTGGCTGCATATTAAGAAGGTGTTCTGCGAGCAAAAAGAAAGCATTCGCAATAACCCGATGCAGGATATTGCCGACAGCTTTATTCGCTATCTCAGCATAATTTCTGCCGGCAGAGTATCATCCGAATTCCCTGAGGCCAACAAGCTGGACATGAAAATTTACAGCAACGACAACCAGCTCGATTTCCGTAAGCTTTCCGAGGGCACTAAGGAAACCGTGTCGCTTGCATTCCGTCTTGCCGTGCTTGATCATCTCTTCCCTGAGGGCGGCGGGATAATTGTATTTGATGACCCGTTCACCGATATGGATGCCGAACGTGCCGCGCAGTCCTGTGAACTTATTAAAGAATGCGCCTCAAGGCATCAGGTCATATTCCTTACATGCAGGGAAGACTATCTCGGCATATTAAACGGCAACAATATTCGTTTATAAAATACAATTTACAGGAGGAGAGAAACACATGTTTAAGCCATGGCAATTGGCGTTAATTGATGAGGCCGGATATAACGGCATAAGAGAGGAACACATTCAGCGCGTGGCAGAATCCCTGCTTTCCACGGAACTGTCAGAAATCGACCAAGATACATTTGAGCATCACTGCCGTATGTGCGGAATCGATCCGAACAACTTCACTCAGGAGGACTTGGACCGCCTGCAGGAAGCTTTGAACCAATGATAGCATAAAGGAGACTATAATGAGTAGGCCCAACTTTTTTTGCAATATGAATACACTGGTATATTTAGCGCAAATGAAATATTCCGATGACCATAAGGACATCGATATTTCTGTTGATTGCATTGACGCTCCGGCTTGGCTTTTATTTTCCTCCGATGAAGAGAATTATTATTTAAAGTTGATTAAGAGATACGAGTTTTTTTGGTATGATGAAAACAAGGGAATTACGGCTGACAAGTTTACCGTTAGCAAAGCAACGGGTGATTATTCAGGTTTGGTTAACGATAAAAAATATACTGCAAAGCAGAAGCAAATTAATGTAATCCTTTTCATAGCATGCAGAAATCTAAGCTTTTATGCTCAAAAAAATGGTTTGGATACCAAATTCGGAGACATTGATCCGGACGAAGCCGGAATTATGCTGACTGTAGATGGCGATGAACTAACCTACAAGCTTGTTCGTGGTAAAGAACGGCCTGAAATGATGTGCTTTAATATGGATCTACTTGATAGCGGTACCCACATGGCACGTCCTTACCAGAACGAAATTGTAGAAAGATATGATAAAGAATCATTGCCATTAGAGGATAAAATTGCTGCTGCAGAAAGCGGCGATCCTGTCTGCATGGAATTTCTTGCACAGGCCTACCTGAATGGCGATGATGATGTTAAGCAAGATTTTAAGAAGGCCGCCTATTGGTGGAAAAAACTCGCAAATACAGGCTATGCAATAGGTCAGTTTAACTTTGGACTTCTATATGCAAAAGGGTGCGGCATTAAACGTGATTTTGCTAAAGCAGCCGAGTGGATGAATAAGGCTGCGGCGAATGGCGATGCAGATGCACCAGGTGTAGCAAAACTATACGCGGAAACTGCAGAGATTCTGAAAAAAGCAGAAGCGGGTGACGTTTCCGCTCAAGCTGCTATATCAAAAATTTATATGCAGGTTAGCGGTTCGCTTGAGCAGTTTGGGCCAGATCGCGACTACGCAGAGTCCTTCAAATGGGCAAAGAAGGCTGCTGGCAATGGTAGCCTTGATGGCATGTATTATCTTGGCCTATGTTATGAGCATGCCCGCGGAACAGATTATGATCCAGCAAAAGCAGCGATGATATATCAAAAAGCAGCAGAACTTGGCCATGCTCCATCGCAATGGAACCTTGCCGTATGCTATTTTAATGGTCAGGGATGTGAGCGAAATGAAACTAAGGGATTATACTGGGCTTACGAATCTGCAGATAAAGGACATGATTTTGCAATTCAAGGGCTCGAAAGAATGGGTAAAACCCTCCCACAAATCATCGAATATCTTTCCAACAATGAAACCGAGATAAAACTTGATGGCACTCAGTATGAGGGCAGAGCGGATAGGTGCGAAAGAATTATTTCCGGTATGGAGCTTACTTATAAAGTCATCAAGAATAATAATGGTGATGATGCGATCGAATGCTTCTATAACGGCGGAACGGTTGGCTTGATTTCCAAATGGGTAGCAGAAGATCTCATTGCACTGCTCAAAATGGATCGAATTACCCTGACGATTAAGGTTAAAAGCTGCATCCCCAAATCCAAAAGAGGTGCAAGAGCCAGGAATGCGGAGGTGCATCTTAAACTGATTATCAAGGAAAAAGCATCGAAAAAGGCCGCAAAGAGTATGCCTAAATCCGCTCCTGAGAAACCGGCTGCGGAAGCAGAAAAAGAAAAGCGTAAGCCTGCTGAAAAGGTTCAGCTTACAGAAGAAGAGAAAAAGGCCATAAAAGAGGAAAAAGCCAAACAAGCGGAAAAGACCAGGCAAAAGAGAATAGTCCAGCAGGAGGAAAAAGCCAGGCAGGAAGAAGAGGCCAAGCGAGAGGAAGAGGCAAGAAAACAGGAAGCGGAAGCAAAGTATGAAGCAGATATGTCAGCATGGAGAACAAACTGTGCGGCCGTTAAAGCACAGAGAGAAGAAAAAGAAAAAGAGCTGCTTCAGGCCGAAAAGGAGCAGATAGAAGCAGCGGCTAAAGCTAAGTACGATGCAGCAATGGCATTAAATCAGGGCATTATTGACAAGCAAACAAAACGTAAATCCGATGCAGAGCAGTTCCTTGCCACATTGAGCTTCTTCAGGTTTATTGAGAAGAATAATCAAAGGAGCATTATTGAAGACGCCGAAAAGAAATTGGCGGATGCCAAATCAGCAGTCGCGATCGCCGAGAGTGAATATAAGTCCTCGATGGAATCAGCAGCGTCAATTGCACAAAAGAAAGCAATTGCATTTCAATTTGCTGTTGAAAGAAAGCTTCCGCTTCCGGTCGAACCCACAATGCCGTATTTCATGCGGCAATCTCAGTCTATGCCTGATCGGCAAAGACCGCGTCAAATGGAAACTGAGGAATTAAAAAGAGCAGTATATAATGTTCTCGCTTCCGGAAAAGCTTACACGATCACAAAAATAATTGAGGAAATTCCCGAAAGCGAGGGTTTGTCTCACTCGCGTTTGAATCAAATTGTTCTCCAAATGAAGAATGACGGGGTTATCGTCAGAGAGGAAAGGGAGCGTAAAGCTTATTTCCGTTTGGCATAAGACTCTTTGTCATGTGGAGATATTCACAGCTATAAAAAATGAGCAAGATTATGAACTTCTTAACGTATGAACTTCTTAACGTATAAATAAAACAACATAACAACGACGGCAAAAGGCAGAAGGGATCGCAGCTTCTGTCTTTTGTTTTCTTACAGAATTTATTTATGTACTTTTCTTCATATCCTTCACTTGTGTAACTTAAAAAAGTTGAAAATTGTGCAAATTGTGTACGACTTTTATATGGTAAATATGTTATAAATAGATAGCAAAGCAAAACAAGTGTGCAAGGGAGAAGTTGATTTTTAATGATGAGCAATAACATGTATCAGCTAAAGCTGCTAAACAGGTTTTAACTATGAACGAACGGAACAAACAAAACGAGCTGGCACTGAGCACATTGAAGCTGGCACGCAATACCCTGCTGGTAAATCTGCGCTTTTTGGACATGGCGTTGAGTCAGTTTGATTTTGTGCTCTTCGATGGCAGTATTGCTGTCGACGGATCGCATATCTACTATGATCCGTCATGGGTGCTGCGCCGATATAAGTCAGAGAAGCAGGTGATTGTACGTGACTACCTTCATATGGTGTTCCACTGCGTGTTCCACCACGCCTTCGCGAACACGCTGCTGGATACGGACGCATGGGATTTGGCATGCGACATCGCGGCGGAGAACGCCATCAACGAATTGAATCTGCCATGCCTTAGCGCGTCACGGCAAGCGGGCCAAGCTATCCTCGTAGGGCACCTAAAGCAAAAAATAAAGCAGCTTACGGCGGAAAAAATCTACCGCTATCTGCAGGATAAAGCCTTCACTCAGGAAGAAATCGCAAAGATGCGCAAGAGCTTTGCCGCAGATGACCATAGTGTTTGGTATGCTCCGCCGTTACTCTCGATTAGCAGCAGCGGGGATGCATCTGACGAGTACATATCATCGGACGATATAAAGCAGACCTGGTCCGGCATTGCGCAGCGTATGAAAACGGAGCTGGAAATGTTTGCCGAAAAGCGGCAGGGAAGTGAGTCCGGAAGCTTAGTGCAAAGCCTATCCGCCGTTACGCGGGAAAAATATGACTATGCGGATTTTCTGCGGCGCTTTGCGGTGCTCGGTGAGATTATGAAGCTAAATGACGATGAATTCGATTACATCTTCTACACATACGGCATGAAGCTGTATGGGAATATGCCGCTTATTGAGCCGCTGGAGTACAAGGAAGCCAAACGCATTAAGGATTTTGCTATTGCTATCGATACATCGGGTTCCGTATCGGGCGAGCTTGTGCAGAAGTTCGTGCAGAAAACCTACAACATTCTTAAGCAGCAGGAAAACTTTTTCACAAAGTTTAACCTCCATATTATCCAGTGCGATGCGGAAATACAGGAGGATGTGAAAATCACCTCCCAAGACGAGTTCGATAAATATATCGAGACCATGCAGATTCGCGGTCTTGGCGGTACGGATTTCCGCCCTGTGTTTGAATATGTGGAGCAGCTGCGGCAGAATAAGGAGTTCGTCAATCTCAAGGGGCTGATTTATTTCACGGACGGGTTTGGTACTTTCCCGGAAAAAAAGCCGGACTACGATACTGCGTTCATATTTGTGGACGATGGATACAGCAACCATCAAGTCCCGCCGTGGGCAATAAAGTTAGTATTACAAACAGATGAAATATAGGAGGAAACTATGGAAAATTTACTGTCTGCCATTGCAATCGTCGTATCTTTATTCTCCGTGCTGTTTTCCGCTTTTACTTACATAAGAACCATGCGGCGGGACAGAAAACAGGCGACATTGGATGCCTACAACTGCCTGCAGGAGCAGGTATTTGACCGGCCGAATCAATATACGCCATCGGAAATTCGTGAAATTGCGAAGAATAACCGCAGCAGCGAATATAAGACCATAAGCGGCCTTACGGCGCGAATTGAGCATTTTTGTGTCGGCGTCAATCAGGGGATATACGATTTTAATACTATGTATGAACTTGCCCACGGCTATTTTGACGCCGCGTTTCTAAAGGCACGTATTGACCCGCTGCTTGAAAAGAAGCATCAAAATACGTCGTATGACTACTATGCCAACATTCACAGCGTTTGGGCAAAAATGGATCAGCAAACCAAGAAGCAAAGCAAAAGGCAATCTAAATAAAAGCAAAGGAGTAGGACTATGGATTTCGTGATTATAGATAGTGTTTTGATAAAGTGTTACGGTAAAGACAGAGACGTAGCTATTCCAGATGGCGTAACCAGTATCGGTGACAGTGCATTCCAATGGCGCACCAAACTAACGAGTATCACCATTCCTGACGGCGTAACCGATATCTGCACACGCGCATTTTACACCTGCAGCAACCTGAGTAGCATAACTATCCCTAACAGCGTAACCAGTATCGGCGACGGTGCGTTTTCTAAATGCGAAAGCCTTAAGAGCATAACCATTCTGGGTAGCGCAACCAGTATCGGTGACAATGCGTTCTCTGGCTGCACCAGACTGAAGAATATTACGCTCTCTAACGGTGTAACCAGCATCGGTGACGGGGCATTTTATTGCTGCAGCAGCCTTACGTGCATTACCATCCCCGACGGCGTAACCATCCTTGGCAACAGTGCATTTCGTTACTGCAGAAGCCTGACAAGCATCACCATCCCCGACGGTGTAACCAGCATTGGCAAAGAAGCGTTTTCTGGCTGCAGCAGTCTAACAAGCGTCATCATCCCAGACAGCGTAACCAGTATCGGTCACGGTGCGTTCTATGACTGCACTAGCCTGAAGAGTATCATGCTCCCAAACGGTGTAACCAGTATTGGTGACGATGCGTTCTCTAGTTGCAAAAGCCTGACAAGCATAACCATCCCCGACAGCGTAACTAACATCGGTGACAGGACGTTTTCTAGCTGCTACAGCCTGAAGAGTATCACGCTCCCAAACGATGTAACCAGTATTGGTAACTATATGTTCTATGGTTGCAGCAAACTGAAGAGCTTCACCATTCCAGACAGCATAACCGGTATCGGTCACGGTGCGTTCTCTGGTTGCAAAAGCCTAACAAGCATAACCATCCCCGACAGCGTAACCAGTATTGGTAAAAATGCGTTCTCTGGTTGCAAAAGACTAACGAGCATCACCATCCCAGATAGCGTAACAACCATCGGTAGCAACGCATTTTCTGACTGCAGCAGCCTAACGAGCATAACCATCCCCGACAGCGTAACCAGCATCGGCGACAGTGCGTTTTCTGACTGTAGCAACCTAACGAGCATAACCATCCCCGACAGCGTAACCAGTATTGGTAAAAATGCGTTTAGCGGTTGCAGTGGTTTGGCGGATAAGCATGGATTTGTCATTATTCGGAATGTATTGTATGGATATTGCGGCAATGATCCCGATGTCACTATACCTAACAGCGTAACAAGCATTGGCGATAAGGCATTTGAGCAGTGCAATAAAGTATCTGATTTAACGCTCCCGGGAACGTTAGGAGCAGAGTTGAAGCGTATTCTTGATAAAGACTGTAAGCCGGTCATTCATATTGACGATATCAGCAGCGTCAGCTCAAAATATCGCCCCGGGTGCGCAGTCGGATTTGCGGAGGACAATCGGGATTGCACCGACGAGAACGGCAAAGCTTATCTTAAATACATTAAGGCAAATGCCGCTAAGCTCATCGGTAAAGCCATTGAGCACCCGGCGCTTTTCTATCTTATGCTCCGCGAAAAGCTGATAACCGCAAAGAATATCGACGCGATAACCGAAGCAGTGCAGCAAAGCGGCAATGCGGAAATGATTGCCGCGATACTTGATTACGGCAACAGCTCCATATCGGAAAAGGACAAAGGAAAGGTGCAGCAGAAGAAAGACGAGCGCGACGCTAACGTGACGAACTTCATATTCGATACGGAAAAGCTTGAGGCTTTGCGCGGCAAAACAGTTGTCGTCACCGGCAAGCTCAAGACATTCGTCAGCCGCGATGAGCTGAAGGAATGCCTAACCACCTGCGGCGCCACCCTTACGGAAACGCTTGCACGCGGCGTTGATTACCTGATTACGAACACTCCCAACTCAGGCACCGCGAAGAACAAAAAGGCCGTTGAGCTTGGCATCACCCGCATAACAGAGGCGCAGTTCAACGAAATGATTGGCAGAAATACACAGGAATAAGCTATGCAGAATCGTATAGCGGCATAAAACCGGGGAGGTACCAATGAATATTAAGCAAGCTAAAGAGCAAATCAAAAACGCCATGACGGCCTATTTTACCAATGATGAGCTGGGCAACTATGCCATTCCCATCGAACGCCAGCGGCCTGTATTCCTTATCGGCCCACCGGGCATCGGTAAAACCGCCATAATGGAACAGGTAGCTCAGGAGCTGGACGTAGCACTTTTGAGTTATTCCATGACGCACCATACCCGCCAAAGCGCGCTGGGTCTGCCGTTCATATCCCATAAGGTCTATAACGGCATTGAATACGATATCTCGGAATATACCATGAGCGAGATCATTGCCTCTGTATATGACATGATAGAGACCACCGGCAAGCGGGAAGGAATACTGTTTTTGGACGAAATCAACTGCGTATCCGAAACATTGTCGCCTATCATGCTGCAGTTTCTGCAATATAAGGTGTTTGGCCGTCATCGTGTCCCGGATGGCTGGCTTGTTGTAACAGCGGGCAATCCGCCGGAGTACAACAACTCCGTACACGAATTCGATATTGTTACATGGGATCGCCTAAAGCGCATTGATGTAGCGCCGGATTACAATGTATGGAAAGAATACGCCTATAAGGTTGGCGTTCATCCTGCTGTGACAACTTATCTGGATATTAAGAAGCCCAATTTTTACAGCGTAGAATCCACCGCGGTCGGCAAACGCTTCGTTACCGCGCGTGGCTGGGACGACCTAAGCCGGATGATTTGGCTATATGAGAAAAACAACATAGCCGTAGATGAGCTGCTTATCAGCCAATATCTGCAAAACCCGATAATCGCCAAAGACTTCGCCGTGTACTATGACCTGTTCAATAAATACCGCAGCGATTATCAGGTGGACAGCATTCTCTCCGGCAAAGCCACCGAGGAAATCAAGCAGCGCGCACGCGATGCCAAGTTCGACGAGCGGTTATCCTTGCTTGGCCTGCTTCTTGACGCCGTTGTTGCCCGCCTAAGAGACGTTATGGATGAAGAAAGCCTTATCACCGCATATATGGCGGAGCTGAAGCAACTGCGGCTTGAATTGGCAGGCAAAACGCCGGATGATGCCGTAAGCAAACATATTGCAGCGCTGCAGAAGGCCATGGAGCAGGACCGAAAAGCCGGCAGCCTTTCCGAATCAGACCGGCGGCAGCGGCAGAAATTGATTATGCTGCTGCAGGAACTGAGGCCTAAGATGAAGGATAACGAAGCTATTGCGGCATTCAAAATTGCCAAGGAGGACTTTGATAACCGGACTAAGGCGCTCAAGCCGGATGCTGCGCAGGCAGGGAAGCTGCTTTCTAACGTATTTAGTTTCTGCGAGGAGGTATTTGCAGACGGGCAGGAAATGCTGATTCTGGTTACGGAGCTGACCATCAACTGCAACGCAGCCCGCTTCATCAGCCGCTACGGCTGCAAGGAGTATTTTGCTCACAATAAAGAGCTGCTGTTTTACGAGCGGCAGAAGGAAATTATTGCTGAGTTAGATAATCTAAAATTATAAATAATGGAGGTTAAAAATGAGTGTCAAAGAAGATTTTGTAATTGAAAAAGGTATGTTGAAAGAATATACCGGTCCCAAAAGTGGAGACGTTGTTATTCCTGATGAAGTAAAAGGATGAGAAGGGGCTCCTGCATTTCTTGATATCATGGAAGATGATTTCTAGCTTACACTTTCTCCAAATATGGAATGCAGTACCGATAACCTGCTTAGCCAGGAAATTGTTGTTCTTAATATTCCTGCAGGGGCTGTTTTGACTGGCAACTTTAATGCCGATACTGGTTGTTCTTTTTTTAAGAAACTGAGGGAAGTTAATGTTAGTACAGATCATACTACGCTTTCATCAAAGAATGGTATTCTCTATGACAAGGCGCAGACTAAACTGATCAGCTGCCCGCGTGCTCTTTCTGGCAAGGTAGTAATTCCTGATACAGTAATAAAAATTGACAGCGAAACATTTTATGGATGTTCCTTGATTAAGGAAGTTGTAATTCCCGATAGAGTAACGGAAATTAAAGAGAGAACTTTTGCGGATTGTAAAGCGCTAAAAAAGGTTGTGCTTCCTAATAATATGGAGAAGATGGGAAAAGAGGCTTTTTTTAAGATGCCCGAAGCTTACTTCAGCAGGTTTAAAGGGAACCGGTGGTAAGAAGGGGTATCCTTTTGAATTCCCATGGACTAAAGAAATCCCGGAGAATGCTTTTTATGGTATGAAGAGCTTGAAAAACGTTTTATTACCTGAAACTATAAAAGTGATAGGCAAGAATGCATTTAAGCATGTGCGGCACTTGAATCCATAAATCTTCCGGAGAATGTTAAATGTGACAAGAAGGCATTTAAAGACTGCAAAAAGCTGTCGCTGGAGCGATCAAATATGAAAGCATTACCTGATTTCACAATTCAATCTGGATATCTCGTTGCATATCGCGGAAAAGATTCAATGGTTGAGATAACGGAAGGAGTAACTTGTATTGGTCGTAAGGCACTCTATCAAAGCAATGTTACTAACATTATCCTCCCGGGAACGGTCTCAGAGATAGAGGAAGATGCTTTTGGCCATTCTTCTCTCAAAAGCATAGCCATAAATGGGACGATCATAAAAGTCGGTGCCGGAGCATTCCCGAGCAATGAAGAATTAAATCAAAGCATCTTCAGGCAAATACCAATATCCTGTTTTTCTAAGTCGGACCAAGAATTTGCTTTGCGGTATTTCATGGAACATGCGGAAGCACTTCCTTACAGCCCCGATGTTAGAAAACAAAACCTGGCTTTCATGGGAAAGAACATTTTAAAGCCATTTAAATCGGGTTTGCTGTGTGATGCGCTGATTAACAAAGGTGATTTATTTTTTTGAACTGATCAGCAAGAAGGCTATTTCGGGAAAGGATATAGACGCTCTTATAGAGCATTTTCAGGCTAATAATGACGTTCATGTGGTTGCGGCTTTGCTGGAGTATAAAGAAAGTCATCAGAAACAAAGTAGGAAAAATACCGGAAAGTCGCTTGAATTGTCAGATTCCGAACTTGGTACTGCAGATTGGCGAAAACTGTTCAAATTCAAGTATACAGATAGTGAAGTTGAAATCATCGGATGCATGATCCAGGAAGATGCTATCGATGTGCCAAAAATGATAGGTAAAAAACCTGTGCAAATCATCGGGCGTCATGCTTTTGATGGACATAATCTTCCGGATAAGGACTCTTTTGAAACTGAGCTGCCACAAAAACGAAAGATAATTATTCCAGAGGGTGTGACAGAGATTAAGGCTGGAGCATTTTTCTGCATCAATAATAGGGATATTTATATTCCTGAGTCAGTCAGAAAATTGCCAAGCGGCATGCTCCTAGCGGTTGAGCATATTATTGTTCACCTTCCAAATACAAATATCGAAATTCCGGATGATTTGGCATGGGATTCACCCGATGGAAGCTATGAAATTTGTAAAGAGTAAACACAACAGAGGGAGATGCCTTTCATGGAAATCCCCTCCTTGACAAATCTCGTCTCAATGCGAGATTTTAACCAAATATGATCAGCAGAAGTGTGCAGAAGTAGCTCTGCAGCTGCGCGCCATGCAATATAGCCAAACAGGAGAAACGAAAATGCGATATATAATCAACGACAGCAAGTATCATTTCATGTCGGCATTCGATACCAAAACCGGCGCATATGTTCGCACCGGAGTGCTGGATGCAAACGGCAAAGATACCGGTGTTGACCCGTTTATGGCGTCATTCCCGCATCTTATAGATGTCGGCGTTATGGGGCATTGCATACACGGCAAAACCGGGCTTTGCGCCAAGGCCGGAATCGGCTGCTATCAAAGCGGCTTACTTGTAGAGCAGCCCAATATGACCGTTGAAAACTTTCGATGGATCGCTGGGCAGTGCAAAGGCAGATGCAATCAGCTGGCGCTCGGCGGGCGTGGCGACCCCGATCAGCACGAGCATTTTGAGGAGCTGCTGAAAATCAGCCGCGAAAATAACCTTGTGCCTAATTTTACAACTTCCGGTTATGGCATGACTCCGGAGCTTGCCGAGCTTTGCAAAAGATACTGCGGCGCGGTAGCCGTAAGCTGGTACCGCAGCGGGTATACGCTGAATGCCATACAAATGCTGCTTAATGCCGGCGTAAAGACCAATATTCACTATGTGCTCGGCAAAAACAGCATCGATGAAGCCATTGATCGCCTGGAGCGCAACGATTTCCCCTCCGGCATAAACGCTGTTATCTTCCTGCTGCACAAGCCGGCAGGGCAGGGTACGGCAGCTAATATGCTCTCCGCCGATGACCCGCGCGTGGCCCGGTTCTTTGCCCAAGTCGACAGCAGACATCCTTTCAAAGTAGGCATAGATTCATGCAATGTTCCCGGGGCAATCAATTTCTGTAAGCATATTCTTCCGGAGTCCCTCGATACATGTGAGGGCGGTCGATACAGCTGCTATATCGGTGCAGACATGGTTATGGTTCCGTGCTCTTTTGACCAGCAAAAGCGCTACGAAGTGCAGCTCAGCAATGATACAACCATAGAAGATGCATGGAACAGCGATGCCTTTGAGCAATTCCGTAGTAAAATGCGCGGCGCCTGCCCCGAATGCGTGAATAAAGCTCTCTGTATGGGCGGATGCCCTATGATGCCTGAAATTGTGTTCTGCAACAAAGAACACAGAAAAATAATATAAAAGGAGATAATACCATGAAAGTCAGAACCGACTTTGTAACCAACTCAAGCAGCAGCAGCTTTACTGTTGTTTCGATCCAAAGCAAAAAGGTGGATGAATTCGTAAAGGGACAGCTTTGTACGCCCGAAGAAGCAGACAAATGGCTAAATACGAAAGAATTCCTTACGAGGCTTTCCGAATGCCTAGGCATGAAGGATGGCGATGAACGTGCCGGGTACGGTTTCCCTGTAGGGTTGGCCCCTGTAGAAACATTGATAGCTCTGATTGCAAAAGCCAAGAAGCTGGATCGTTTTTTTAATAATCTTGAGGGAGATGCGGATAAATTCGCAAAGTTCCTGCAGGATAACTCTGCTGAGCTCAACAAAGAAATGAACGGCGTTATATATTCAGCAACCATCGATGAAGTGAATATTGCACAAATCAACGCGCTGAAATTTAACGAAGGAAAGCTGCAAACGCTGGATGTCGAGTATGAACTTGAATTCGACGATGACGATGACGGTAACAGCAATGAAACAATAGACAGTTTGTTTGAAAAATACGGGGTAACAGTTGACCCTGCCGACAAACGTTCCTCTGATATTTAATTTATGCTCTGTTACAGAACATATAAAATAAAAAGGAGATACTACCATGAAAATCAGAACCGACTTTGTAACCAACTCGAGCAGCAGCAGCTATGTTGTTGAAATCACATTGACAGATATCAAAGGCCAGAATTATTATGCTACGATTCCGCCGTATGTTCCTGACGGAGAGTGCAATGCAAACATAAATTGCACTGCACAAGACATGCATCTGTAGATAGCATTGATGCATTGATGAAACTTCTTTCGTCTTCTATAGACCTTGACGATGGGTATGAAGATTATGATGAAGATAACGATGACGGTGAAGATGAATATGACATCTCAGATTACATCAAAGATTACGATGAAAATTGTGAAAATTTAAGAAAACTAGCTAAATCCGAAATGTTGCAATTTAGTAAAGCAGTAAAGAAAAATGTACCTGATATCAAACAGATTGCAAATATTGAGCTCAAGAGAATATGGCAGGCATGGGGCGAAGGCGCGAGCGACTTTGTCTTGAATTTAGACTGCATGGCCGAGGAACTCCCAATGCTCGCCAAGCACGTCTGTGAATCAGAAGGCGATGAAAAAGAAACCGCCAAGAAAGAATTGGCTGAGTACCTGTCCCATTTTAACGGCAACATTTTGTCAGATTGGGGCGGAAGTTTCCCTTCAGGATTTCTGGGTGTAAAAACAGATAATGCTATTGTATGGAACGAGCGCACGGATGATATCGAAACATTTGCCACTGATGTTCTTCATTGGAATATTCCTAATCTAGATTATGCGGTAGAAACAGTGGAAATAGATATGCAGTCGCATAAGATTTCCGGCAAGGGAGAATATATTATTCAAAAAGACATCTATTAATTCTGTTACTATGGGCTAACCAACAGCGGCAGCAGAAACACTCTGCTGCCGCTCTACCCAATAATAAAAGTATGTTAACAATCTTATTTGCAAATATTTCACTCTTGTTTTTCTTTTGCACTTCTTCCCGCCCCTCATAAATAATTTACCAAAAAATCCGCCTTTACATATGGTATCCATGGTGATTGCCGTATGAAACAATGTAAAACATATACCTTTTATATCGATTAAAGTAAGTTTTAATCAAAAAGCATATCCTGTGTAATGCAGCGCACAACAAGATTTTCTCTGTAACATTAAGCCGGTGCATGTGATTTACATCGGCTTATTTTTATAGTTGACACCCTAAAATAAGCCATTATTTCTTGCATTTATCAGTTAGGTTTGTATCATCTCATTCTCTCGATATTCCCATGCATGAATAACGACTTTAGCGTTATATTCAAACGAAAATAGTGCGCATAATCGTTTTAACGAATAACGCGTATAATATTATCTATATATATCGTTTCCTTTTTGGCAAAAAATATAGTAAAATAACAGTTGATGTGCGGCTAAAATCGATGCCGTGCATCAAAATGACTGTATTTTTCAAGGAGAAATGTAATGAAAAAGACACTATCTCTGCTTCTGGCCATAATGATGGTCATAGGCCTGTTTGCCGGCTGCACTACCAATGTGCCTGCCGAATCTCCCGCCAACAGCGAAGAACCCGCTCCCACGGAAACTGTTCCCACCGAGCCTGTTCCTACCGACGCTGCACCCGAAGCTACTCCTGTTGCCGAAGAACCCAGCGCGTTCCCCATGACCGTTACCGATCAGATCGGCAATGAAGTGACCGTTGAGCATGTTGCAGAGCGTATAGTTTCCGGTTACTATATATCTTCTTCCACCTGCATAGCTCTCGGCCTGAAGGATAAGCTGGTCGCTACTGAGGAAAAGACCGACAAACGCCCCATATACAAGCTTGCCGCGCCCGAACTCATCGGCACTATAGGCAACGTTGGTTCCGCCAAGGCGTTTGACCTTGAGGCCTGCATAGCTGCCGAGCCCGATCTGGTAATCCTTCCCAAGAAGGCAAAGGATTATGCTGCCACGCTCGCCGAAATGGGCATCCCCGCAATAGTTGTCAATCCCGAAAGCCACGAGCAGCTTGTGGGCATGGTAAATCTTATTGCCCAGCTTACCGGCGCTGAAGAGCAGGCCGCTGCGCTCATAGCCCGCTATGACGAAGTGCTGGCCAAGATAGCCGAGCTTACCGCTAACATCGCGGACGATGCAAAGCCCGTTGTGTATATGTGCGGCACCAGCTCCTATCTCACCACCGCTCCCAAGGATATGTATCAGGCGAGCGTTATAACCACCGCCGGCGGCAAGAATGCCGGTGATGAACTTGAAGGCGATTCCTGGGTAGATATATCCTATGAGCAGCTTATTGCCATGAATCCCGATGTTATAATCATCCCCACCAACAACATGGCCAACGGCCAGCCGGATTTCACCGCCGCCGATGTTATAGCTGATGAACAGCTTAAGGATATCACTGCCGTTAAGAACGGCGCCGTGTACAATATGCCTACCGGCTTTGAAGCATGGGATTCTCCGGTTCCCTCCGGCGTACTCGGCATGCTTTGGATGACCGCAAAGCTTCATCCCGAAGTATATACCATGGATGAGTTTGCGGCTGATGCCACCGATTTTTATAAGACCTTCTACGGCTTTGATATGGACACTTCTTCCATATTTGCCGAAACCGCAGAGAAGGCTGCATAATTAAAAAGTGAACGGAAAATCTGCAAAAAAAGGCCTTGTGCCAGCATTATTTGCAGTAGTCACCGCGGCAATATTAGTTGCCGCGGTGGTTTCGATTTGCGTAGGCAAATACTCCATTACTGTTGATGACATACGGGCCATATTCGCCGGCAAAGAGGTGGACGATATGACCCGAAGGGTATTTTTAACGCTGCGCCTCCCTCGCACCATAATGGCAATAATTGCTGGCGTTGGCCTTGGCGTAGCCGGAAGCGTATACCAGATAATATTCAAAAACCCTCTTGCATCGCCCGATATAATCGGCATAGCCGGCGGTGCTAACCTTGGCGCAGCCATAGCGATAGTATCCGTTTCAACATCCGGCATGTTTGCAATAGCAAGCGGGGCTTTCTGGGGCGGGCTGGCCGCTGTAGTATGCGTTATGCTGCTCGTTAAAGCCACACGTTCGCGTTCAACAAGCACATATGTGCTTGCGGGCATAGTAATAAACGCCATATCCAAGGCCATAATAATGGCGCTCAAATACTTTGCCGACCCCGAAAACGAACTTGCTGCAATGGAATACTGGGAAATGGGCACGTTCGGAAACACAACGCTTTCAAAGCTTCTTTCCATACTGCCCATGTTCCTTATCGGACTTATAGGCATACTGCTGCTAAGGCGGCAGATAGAGCTGATGTCCCTAAGCGACAACGAATGCCGTGCATTGGGCGTAAGGCTAAAGCCCGTGCGCGCGGCAGTACTGGCGTTATCAACCCTTATGGTAGGCTCCATAATAAGTGTTACCGGACTTATATCTTTTGCAGGGCTTATCGCGCCGCATACAGCGCGGCTTATGCTGCGCCGCAATAACTCTACAACGATTATTATGAGCGGCATGGTGGGCGCATTTGTTGTGCTTACTGCGGACATACTCGCAAGGGTGCTTTACAGCGCCGAGCTGCCCATATCCATACTTACAACCGTTATAGGCGTGCCGATATTGGTTTATTTCCTTTGTACGCGCGGAAAGGAAACCGCATGAGCGAACTTTTCTCATTAAAGGATGTAAGAATAGCCTATGGCAAAACGGAGATTGTCCATGGCGTGGATATAGACATTGCTCCCGGCGAATTCTGCGCCCTGCTGGGGCTAAACGGCAGTGGTAAAACGACCATACTTCATGGCTGCTGCGGCTTTTTGCCCATACATGGCAGCTTTACAGTAGCCGGTACGGACTGCCGCAGCCTTAACGAAAAGAAGCGCGCAAGGCTTGTGTCCTTCATTCCGCAGGTATGCAGCTTGCAGGGCGGGCGTACCGCCCTCGAAGTGGTGCTTATGGGCTTCAACTCGCAGCTTGGCCTGCTGGAGGCTCCGTCCGCGAAGCATAAACGCGCGGCGTTCGAAGCTTTGCGGCGGCTCAACTGCGCCGAATTTGCCGAAAAGGATTTCGGCGCGCTCAGCCAGGGGCAGCGGCAGATAGTTATACTTGCGCGCTGCATTGTGCAGGATTCGCCCGTAATGCTTATGGATGAACCCGACAGTGCGCTTGACTTTCTGAACAGGCATATGGTTCTTTCGAAAATAAGCGAACTTATAAAAGAAGAAAACAAGGCGGGGCTTATAACGCTGCACGACCCGAACTTTGCCATGGCATATTGCGACAGGCTGTTCATGCTAAAGCAAGGCAACATAGTAGGGGAGCTGGACATGCGCGCGGCAAACCGCGACGAGGTGCAGCAAAAGCTTTCGCTTATATACGGAAACATAGATATTGTTGAAAACGACGGCAGCTTCCTCATGGGTAGGGCCAAATAAGTGTAAGGAGAAACAAACGCATGAACGCAATAGATATAGTAAAAGAACAGGCTGCGGCATATGATGCGGGCAAAAGCTATGCCGTGGTGACAATAGTCCACAGCGATGGCTCGACACCAAGAAGCAGCGGCAAAATGATAGTTTATGCCGATGGTACAACGCGCGGAACCATAGGCGGAGGCGCGGTCGAGCTTATTGCCATTAAGGATGCAATAAAGTGCATTGAAAACGGCGCAAATGCCTATAAAGAATATGACCTCACTTCGCCTTCATCAAACACAGGAATGACCTGCGGTGGTGATATGAGCGTGCTGATAGAAGCATTCATTGCCAAGCCTCTGCTTGTTATGATAGGCGCGGGGCACGTTGGCGCGGCAGTAATGCATATTGCGGAATTTATAGGCTACGATACGCTGCTTATAGACGACAGGGCAGATGAACAGATAGCCGATAAAATTGCCTCGGCAGGCCACTTTGTGCGCGTAAAGGATTTTGAAGTCGAAATAAAGGCCATGAATATACCGGATGGTGCGTATTATGTTATCGCTACGCACGGCCATGCGCACGACGGCGCCGCACTTGCAGGTGTGCTTGATAAAAACGCTGCATACATAGGCATGATAGGCAGCAGCAAAAAGATAGCCGCGCTTTTCGCTAAGCTTACTGCACAGGGCGCAAGCGAAGAACAACTGAGCACAGTTTATACGCCAATAGGCCTTGATATAGGCGGCGAAACGCCGGAGGAGATAGCCGTTTCCATAATGGCGCAGATACAGCAGGTGCGCTACGGCGCTCCCGGCGGTCATCTGAAGGGAAAGGATAAGTAAATCGTGGGCAAAACAATCGTCATCAACCTAAATACGAACAGCATAAGCGAGATGCCCACGCCTGCCGAACACTATGGACGCGGCCTTGCTATGAAGCTTGTACGGCAATATGCAAAGGATGGCTGTTCAAGGCTTGATGAAGGAAACGCGCTTGCGATAGTCTGCGGTCTTTTAACAGGCACTAACGCGCCCTGCGCAAACCGCGCAAGCGTTGCAGCCATGGGTAATAACGCTGTTGCCGTGTCCAGTATCTCTGGCGATTTTCCTCAGAAGCTTGCTTCGCTTGGCATAGACGCGCTTGTGCTCACAGGCAAATACTCCGATGGCAATGCCGTAATATTGGTTGAAGCATCATCCATACGAATAGAGCATATGCCTCAGCTTCAGGGCAAAAGCTGCAACGATATAGTTGAATACATACGCTCAACGTTCGGCAATAATTGCGCAGCCATAGGTACCGGCCGGGCGGCCGATATGCTGCTGCCTCTCGGCGCACTTTTTACTACATATCCCGAAGGCGCTCCGCGCTTCACCTGCCCGCGCAGCAGCTTCGGCGATGTTGCCGCAAGCAAAGGCATACGGGCGATAGTTATCAACGGCAAAGCATACTTTGGCAAGCACTGTGCTAATAAGGCCGCACTGCAGGCCAATTCAAAGAAGCTTGCCGGAATGATACTGTCCGACAAAATATGCGGCGGGGCGCTGCCAGGGCTTGGATCGATAACCATATTGCATCTGCTCAAAAGCCGCAATGCCATACCCGAAATACCCGAACGCCGTGCGCACGGTAAACTCGATAATGACGGCAGGTTAAACTACTGCTGCGCACCGGGATGCGTAATCGGCTGCCTGAACAGGCATACCGCTGCTGATGGGCACGTGTTCTCCGCGCCGGAAGAATCGGAAGTTAAGGCGGCTATGGCGCATTGCTTCGGAATGATGGGGGAAAGTGAGCGTGCCAATACAGCGCTTGCCCTTTCAAAACGCGGAATGGCGCTTGGGCTTAACACAACCGAGTTTGTGTATACCGCGGCCATGTATATGGAGCTTAATGGAGAAACGCCTTCGTCCGAGAGGCTTATGGAGCTTATTGGTGAAATAGAGCGCGGCAGCATAACCGGGCGGCTGTTAGGCAGCGGAACAATGGCAATAGGCTCGCTTTACCGCGACAACGCTTCATTACAGCGGCGCATAACAAAACCTGCAAATACCAACGATTCGGCGCATAGGCTGGATCTTGGCAAGCTATATCCGGAATTAAGCGAAATAGACGATCTTGATATGCTGTATAGGCAGATATTCCTTCTTGAAAACATGGGCATATGCATATTCTCCGCTTTTGCCCTTATAAACCGCAAGGAAGCACTTGAAACCATCGCTTCGCTTTACGGCAATGTTACCGGCAATGCTGTCAGTGTTGTGCAGCTATTGAATTACGCAGGGGAATGCCTTGATAACGAGCTTCAGATGGTGCGCAGCAATTCTGCAGCATGTGTGAAGCAGAACATACCCGAATTCGTAAAAGTATTGTACCGTTACTTTGGTGAATAAAGCTATGCTCAATATAACCGAATGCCCGAACCTCAGGGACTTTGGCGGGATACGCACAAAAAACGGAATGGTAAAACCAATGCGCTTGATACGCTCAGGCGCATTGTGGCGTATCAGCGATACTGCGGCTCTTGGTCAGCTCAGCGCAGTTTTTGATATGCGCAGTGAAAATGAACGCAGTTTTCATCCCGATCCCGCTTTTCCCGGAGCGGACTATATTCATATTCAGATTTCTGAAAGCGGGCGCAGGAAATTCACCCAAAGCAAACGTACTTTTGAAGACAAGGTGGACGATATACTTGCCGGTTACTACCGCGGTGAGCAAAGCGCAAGCGAAAGGATGAGGGAGGTATACCGCAGCATAGTTTTTTCTGAAAACACTGCCGTATGCATACGCGGAATAATACGCGCCGCTAATGCCGAAAGGGGAGCTGTGCTGTTCCATTGTGCAACGGGTAAAGACCGCGCCGGCGTAGTAGCAGCGTTGCTCCTTAGGCTGCTTGGCGCAGATGATGCAGCAATATATGCCGACTACATGCGCACAAACGAAACGCTTGAGCATGAGCTTGCTCAGGCCTACTCGCTTGCCATGGCAAAAAGCGGGAATGACAAAGCTGCCGCCAGCTATGTACTCGGCTTCTTCGCTGCCTGCCCATGCTGGCTCACGGCTGCGCTCGATACGCTCGACAGCAACTTCGGCTCATCGGCCGAATATGCTGCGAATGCTGCAGGCGTAGGCAAAGAGGAAATTGATAGGTTTATAATGATATGCATTGAAGACAATAGGTAAACATTTTAGCGTATTGAGTACATCACCAACCGTAAACATATACGAAAAATATATCCCCCAAGGGGTTGTATATTCCGCAAATATGCTGTAACATATATACGTAAAAGCGGTGTCTGCCGCTTGAAAAGCCAAATATCAACTGTTGATCCTTCCGAATAGGTTCGGAGACGGAAGTGGGTGAGATGCCCCGCGAGTCGGTCACTGTGATGCCCTTTGTGGGATAAGTCAGATACGTTATAGGATCGTATGGTTCCTGCCGTCACCGGGAAGCTGCTTTTTTGTTCATGAATGTCAAGAAAGACAAGATCCGCACGGCATGTGTGGGTCTTTTTTAGCGGAGAAAATACCCAAAGTATAAGGGAAAGGAGCGCATAAAATTTATGGAACAGGGCAGGACGGAGCATGCGTGCGATGCACGGGACGCAGCAAAGGAAATAACCACGCAGGACTATCAGGTACTCAGGCTTATGCGTGAGATGGACTACGGCCATCTTGTTATAACCGTAAAGGGCGGACAACCCGTTCATGCCGAGGTGCAGAAAAGCGTCCAAATCAAGTGACGCACAACTAAAATTCAGAAAAGTTTTACGGCTGTGAGGCCGGACTATCGGAAGAACCGAAGTCCAACGAAGATACCATGCGGAAGCATATCATCTGTATGGATCCCGTTGGCTTTTTTATTATAAAAAGCGCCTCTAATGACCGAAAAACATGCAACTTAGGAGGTATTAAATAACAATGAAGAAAAAACTTCTGTCCCTGCTGCTTGTGCTGCTGATGCTTGCAAGCATACTGCCGGCATCCGCACTCGCAGCCAACAAAACATTCGGCGACTTTTTCGCCGGACTCCCGCTCATAGCGGAAACCGAACCGGGCTCACCTAACAGCACTAAAAAATGGAAAGTAACCACGCTTGACGGCGAGGACGTGCTGATGAGCGGCAATAATGGCAAATCAAGCAGCTCCAGCACGCTGCAGCTTACCATGACCGCCGACACAAACCTCAGCTTTGAATATAAGGTTTCTACCGAAAAAAACTATGATAAGCTGACCATCACTCAGGGAAGCAAAACGCTTGTGAACGGCGTGAGCGGCGTAATAGATTGGACGCGGCTTGAAATCGATGCCAAGAGCGACGATGTAATAACCATAGTTTATAAGAAAGACAGCAGCGGCAACAAAAATGACGACTGCGTCTATATCCGCAGCTTTGCTGCAGGCGCGCCCACTATTATAACGCTGCACGCCAACAACGGCACCGATGAAACCGCCACGCAGAACATATATTGCGGCAAAGGCGTGCTCAACGCCAACACGTTCACCTGCGAAGGCAAACTGTTTGCCGGCTGGGCCACCAGTGCAGACGGCGAAATAGTTTATGCCGACAAGGCGACCATAGAAACCGAAGAAGCTATGGATCTTTATGCCGTGTGGGCCGACGCCGTTACCGTAACTTTTAATTATAATTACGGTACTACCAAAGACAAAACCGTTGCCATTGCTAAGGGCGCACAGATAGGCGCGACCAATATTCCCGATGCAGTAAAGCGCACCGGCTATACCTTCGTCGGTTGGTTCAACGATGATGGAACTCAGCTTACCGCAGAAACCATCATAAATGAGGATATAACCTACACCGGCAAATGGGCTCCCATAACCTATACCATAGCATTTGATGCTGACGGCGGCGAAGGCAGCATGGATAGTATCTCTGCAACCTATGACCAGGAAGTAACAATTCCTCTTGCCGAAGGCAGGTTTACCCGCACGGGCTACACATTCAGCGGATGGAGCACATATAAAGGCTATATGACTCCCACCGTACAGGATGGCGGCACGGTAAAGAACCTTACAAATGTTCAGGACAAAGTCATAACTCTGTATGTGACGTGGAAGGGCAACCCCGTCAACATCACCGTAGATTACAACTATGAAGGCGCTGAGAATATCACGCGCGTAGGCATGGTCGGTTCCCATTATAACTATGTGCGTCAGAATGACGGCAAATATAAGCAGGATAGCCTTGCCGACCCTGTACGCACAGGCTGGATATTCCTCGGCTGGTACGACGCCCCCGAAGGCGGCAATGAAGTTACTCCGTCAAACAAGAAGTTCACCGCCGAAGATGCCGAAAACGGCTTCACAATGTATGCACATTGGGAAAAGGGCATAACCGTACATTTCGACGGCAACGGCTATACGCAGACCATCAACGACAAAACCGTAGTACCCGGCAAGGTGTATACCAATCTGCCTTACTTGGCGGAGCGCTATATGCCCACCGATAAGCGGCTTGAAAGCTGGTATATCAAACTTGATGGTGAGGGAGATGCACGCTTTGGCGCGGCTGTTACCAAGGATACGGATTTCAGCACCATGGGCGATGAGGTAACGCTCATAGCCAAGTGGCGCGGATATCAGTACATAATCAAATACAACATAAAGTATTCCGATAAGTCATCCGTCACCGGCACCATGGCAGACCAGGCTGCTCCTTTCGGCGAAAACGTTGTGCTCAACCGCTGCACTTACAGCCGCGAAGGTTATGACTTTGCCGGCTGGGCTACCAGCAGCTATGGCTCAACCGTAGCCTATACCGATGGCGCAACCATAAAGCGCGATTGGGAAGAAGATGATTGGGGAGACGGCAGTGAGGATAACGAAACCTTCAACCTTTACGCCGTTTGGGCCGAAGTCAAGAGCGAAGAGGAAAAGGAAGCCGACGCCAAGTTTACCGCAGCCGAAGAAGCTATAAGCAGCACCTATCTTCCCACCTATGGCAAGGACACCAACGCCCTTACCATGATACAGGCCAAGCTGACCGCCGCCGGCATAACCGATGTTACCGTTTCCGTAAAGGCCGGTGCAAAAGACAACTATTCAAGCTATAACTATGTTGGCGTTGCAGACGACGGCACCCTGATTTACAAATGGAACGAAAACGGCTCCACCTCCAGCGCTACAGGCTATGTACGCCCCGTTTTCATCCTGACCTACAAGACTTACACTAAGGAAACTACCGCCTGTAACTTTGGCATGGGTCTGGACGAAGCCAAGGCCAAGGCAGCCCTAAAGATCGTTGCGGACAGGATAACCGTACCCGAAACCGTAGAAAGCGCCGAGGATCTTACCAAGCTGCCTAAATACCCCGTAAAGGCCGGCGTAGATGAGAGCAAGGTTGATTATAGCAGTTCTACCGACCTTGAGCTTTGGGCCACCGCAACATGGCAGAGCAGCAGCAAGAACATTGCAATTTCAGAAGTAAGCTATCCTTACTTCTCACCCTACAAGGCTACCGTAAGCATACCAAGCAGCGATACCGCCGTAGTGCTTACGCTTAAGCTCACTTACAGCGGCAGGGACGACCTGTATCTCTACAAAACCTACAACGTAACCATAAAGGGCAGCGTTGTTGAAAAGGACGTAGATTATCAGGAACTGCTGAACAAGATGCTGGAAACCGAAGACGCGCTTACCAATCCGCGTAACGACAGCAATATCAATAAGGCCAACGTTGTAAGCGACATTCAGTTCTTTACCACCAAAGACCTTGGCAGGCTGAGCATGCAGCTTTATAATAAGGACTTTGACGGCAAATATACGCCGATAAAGATCACCAGCAGCAACGAAGATGTTATCAGCTCAACCGATGTATATAACGCAGCACGCGTGCTGACATATCGTCCGCTGCCCGGCCGTGAAGCCAAAAGCGTTACCATCACTATAGAAATACTGGATAGACCGAGCGGCGAAGGCGAAGCCACCGTTGTGCTCGCAAGCGCAGCCATAGAAGTTACCGTGCAGCCGCTTGCCCAGAACGAGCTTGACACCGCGGCAGCTTTCATGAAGAAGGTCTGCACAGAGGAAGTGTATTGGGATGGCATAAAGAAGGCCAACTCCGCTAAGGACAACATAACAGGCGATATGTGGAGCTTCATCGAGATAGTTCCCGATGGAGACGGATACAAATTCATCCGCACGGCCGATGATTCCAAGGGCGTTGGCGTAAAGGCTGACAGCATAGACGGCTGGTACGCCTCCGAAAAATACCGCTGCTTCCGCTCCAGCAAGGATACGGTAATTAAGCACGAAAACCTGCTGCTGACTCAGCCCCAGTACAATACCAGCGTTAAGATAGACAGCGTGCTTTCTTACAGCGAGTATTCTAAGTACTACGAGAAGTTCAAAGACAATGCCGACTATGCTCAGTTTGCCAAGTTCTACAAGCAGCCCATAAGCATAGTTGTAAAGGTCATAGGCACCGAAGGTATAGATAATCCCAATGCCGAGACTATAAGTGTTACCGTAAACATGGACGGCAACGCCATAAACAGCGAGTTTGTTGACTTCAGCTATACCTATATCTGCAACAGCGAAGATTACAAGACCGGCATGGATGCCATCGTTGCAGCCATAACCGAAAGCGGCTACACTTATACCGGCAACGGTTCATACCTTAACTCGGTAACTTCGCCTGATGGCGTAACCCTTGGTTTGGCCGATGAGAAGTACGGCCCGTGGTCCGGCTGGATGTTCACCGTGAACGGTTCTGCTCCCATGCTTGATGAGACAACTCAGGCAAGGCTTGACCAGTACATTGTAAAAAATAACGACGTTATACGCTTCTACTATGTGGAATGCCCCACCGAGACCCGTCACCATATCCGCGGCACCGGTGACAAGACCAAGTGCAGCGTATGCGGCAAAGTAATGCCGCTATTGTACGGCGATGTGAACGGCGATGGCGAAGTAACTTCCACCGACGCGGGTATAGTCATACTTTACCTGAAGGGTAAGACTGAGCTTACCGCTGAGCAGCTTCTTGCGGCAGACGTAAACGGCGACGGACAGGTCACCTCAAGCGATGCCGGCAACATAATTCTTTACTGCAAGGGAAAGATAAGCAGTTTTCCCGCAAGTGCCAACTGATAAAGGAGAATACATAAAGTGAAAAAAAGACTATTTTCTGTTGTACTGGCAATTGCGCTGGTATTGGGCATTGCAGCCGGTGCATTGGCGCAAAGCCTTACGCCAAGCGTAGATAACGCCGCCATAAAGGCGGGCGAAAGCGTAAACGTTTCGCTTACGCTTGAGGAGGCTATAATCAATATGGCCTCAGCCACGTTCACAGTGGGCTTTAACGGAAACCTGTTCGAACTTACGGGCAGCAATTCTGTGAGCAGCAACCTCAGCGCAGACCTTATAAAAGGTACCGCGCCCGATAACTATCTTGAGATTAACTGGTTCGATATGAACCTTGATCAAACTCTCCCCGCAGGCGTTATAATGACCCTGACCTTTACCGCCAAGAGCGACATAACCAACGAATCTCAGGCTGCATTTACCTCAGGCCTTAGGGAATGCGTAATGGTTCCCGGTACCGATAGCCCCGCTATATCGGCTGATTCCGTATCCGTTTCCGTAAGCCCCGCCAGTGGAGATCCCACGCCTACTCCAACAGTAGAACCTACCCCTACGGTTGAGCCTACACCGACGATAGAACCTACTCCGACGGTAGATCCTACTCCTACGGTAGATCCTACTCCTACGACTGATCCTACTCCTACTACCGATCCTACTCCGACTATGGAACCTACTCCTACCGTAGCGCCCACTCCGACATCGGAACCTTCTCCGACGGTAGCGCCTACGCCGACCATAGCACCCAGTCCGACGGTTGAACCTACTCCGACTATGGAACCCACTCCTACCGTAGCGCCCACTCCGACATCGGAACCTTCTCCGACAGTAGCGCCTACGCCGACCATAGCACCCAGCCCGACGGTGGCTCCTATTCCGACTGTAAAGCCCACGAGCAATCCGGGCGGCAATGGCGGTAACCCCTACCCAGGTTGGCCCGATTCAAACGTGCCTACTCCGCCTACGGCTGAAATGCCCGTTACCGGTGACAATGACAGCATAATACTGCCTATAGTATTGCTTGTAGCCGGCATTGCACTCTTTGTTGCTTTTAAGCGTAAAAAGAGGGTATAAGGCAGAAAGAATGGACAGCCGAAATGCAGTTCATGTATAGCGATACAAGTGCAAAACGACTATGCTGATGTACCGCCATTGTGCAGCTAAGCACTGATGTTTGCATCTAATTCGCATTATAAGGTAATATAAAGAAATCTGAACTTGCATATTCGGTTTTTAGTGCTATAATTAAGATATGCCCTAACGGGTAAATAAAACAACATAACAACAACGGCAAAAGGCAGAAGGGTAACAGCTTCTGCCTTTTGTTTTCATATCATCAATTATAATCAATGAACGGGAGCGGTAAAATGCACGTTAAAAACACATATCCCTTAAACACCGCCGATGAGGATCTTATGAAGTTAGTCGGGACGGTAAGCTATTATCTCAGCAATATTACGGCGGTGCATACAGCAATCGATATATCAACCACGCTGCCCGAAGAATACATAAACGACATAATAGCCGATTTGCAGAAGCGGTGCGATACATTGGCATATGATTTGTAAGAGCTTATTTATAGTTAAATAATCTCTATCCATGCCTTATAATAATCCCAGCGTGTTTGGCCTTCACAAGCGATTGTGATATATCGCACTATGATTTCACCAATGTTATAACCGCGGGCCTTCAGGTAATTTATTGCTTCGTCTAAATTGGTGTGTTTGCGGTCTTTTACGTCAATGCGAAGGATAAACTGCACAAAGTGGCGGTCTCCTTCCGCAAAGGTCCATGCAAGCTCCTCATCAGGCTTGCGGGATTCTGCAGCCCATCCCCAAACCCATTCGCAATTCGGCGGACCCAAGCGCACTCCTGCAAACTGATACTGTCCGGAAAAGTATTTTTTCCATACCTCCTTGTCGTAAAGCTTGGAGTGACTAAGAATGAGCGGTATATCAGGCTGGGCTTCCGTATAAGGGTGCTTCTGAATATATTCAAGCTCATTCATTAGGCTAAGGGTTTTTCGCAGCATGGAATAGGTGCTCTGCAAACTGCTGATCTGTGCTTCAAGCTCGCTTTTTTTATTCAAATACAGTGCATTGCTGTCTGCAAGGCTGAGCGTTTGATATTCTTTTATAGCTTTAACCGGAATGCCGAGATTGCGCAGATAACAGATGTCGCTAAGATTCAGCAGGGAAGAATATGAATATTCACGGTAATTGTTATCGCGCCGGCCTAATGTGATTAAACCCATAGATTCCCAATAGCGCAGCGTTGAAGCGGGAATCCCAAACGTTTCCGAAACGGTTGAAATGTTCACCGTTTTGTTTTTGTCCCAGTCCAGCATTTCCTCTTACTCTCCTGTTCCATAAATACTTTTCCATAAAAATTATATCAAAAACGGTATTGACATTCAAGTAACTTTAAGCTTTAAAATACATAATAAGTTCGATAGCGCAGAGCAGATAATATAAGGTTGTATCTGCAATGGCTTCCAGCTTTTGATTATCGATTGCATTACGAAAGCAAACAACTGATTGGAGAAATGTGGCGGAAAAATAAAGGTTTGAATTACGAATGAACGCCTGTTGCCGCTTATACTGCGTCACAGCGCTCAAATAAAACAAAACTTAGGAGGAAACTATGAAAAAAAGTTTAGTACTGATGCTTGCCGTTATTCTAGTGGCTTCGCTTTTTGCAGGATGCGGACAGAGCGGCGGCAAAACTACCACGGATGCAATTCTATACTATGCATGCGGATCGGAACCCTACCTGACACTGGATCCAAGTGTTGAAAATTCCAACGGCGTATGCGTCCTCCAAAATGTATATGAAACGCTAACCCGCTACAACGATCAGACCGGCGAGGTGGAACCATATCTTGCTACCTCCTGGACGCACAACGATGACGGTACGGTATGGGAGTTCACACTGCGTGAGGACGTAAGCTTCCATGACGGCACAAAAATGAATGCAAATGCAGTCAAAAAGTCTATCGATCGTACTATCAAACTGGGCAAAGGTGCTGCATACATTTGGACCAATGTTGAATCCGTTGAAGTAGTAAGTGATTATGTGGTCAGGTTCAACTGCTCTGAGGCCACGTCGGTAGACCTGATAGCTTCCGCTGCTTACGCGGCATATATAATGTCCGAAAATGCGTGTGAGCAGGATGGCGACTGGTTCAACAGCGAAAGCGGAAATGATGGCGGCACCGGCCCGTATATGGTAAAGAGCATTGTGACCGGCGACCAGGTACTTCTTTCCGCGTATGACGGATATTGGCAGGAATGGAAAGAGAATTCCTATAAAATGGTCGTCATCAAGAAACATGTTGAAAGCGGTACCCGCCGTCAGCTTCTTGAAACAGGCGAAGCTCAGATTGCTTACAATTTCTCCACAACGGATATAGCCGCGTTGAAGTCAAACGAAAATGTTGAAGTCAAATATGTGAATACTTATAATAACATATTGCTCTTCTTAAATAGCGAAAAGCTGCCCTGCAGCAATGAGGAATTCCGCAAGGCGCTTGCTTACTCGTTCCCGTATGAAGAAGTAATCAATGGCGTGCTGGAGAACCGCGGACAGCTTTCCCACGGCCTTGTAACTCCCGGCCTTTGGGGACATGACGAGAACTGCACGCAATATGAGTTTAACCTTGATAAGGCAAGGGAGTGCCTTGCAAACTCCGGCATTGATGCAAGCACCGTTAAGCTTGAGTTTGCCGTCCAGTCCGGTTACACGGAATACAAGGATTTTGCACAGCTTTGGCAGACCTATCTTAAGGAAATCGGCATCAATATGGAAATCCGTGAGCGTGGCTGGGATGCCCATATTGAACATGCACGCGCTACACGTCCGGAGGACAGGCAGGACATATTCGTTATGATCTGGTGGCCGGATTACGCGGATCCTTCAAGCTGGTTCCAGAGCATGGTACATTCCCAGGAGAATCCTGCGTTTAACCTGAGCTATATTAAAAACGCCGAGTGGGATGCGAAGATCGAGGAAGCTATGCGGCTGACCGCAACGGATCGCGCCAAAGCCGAAGAACTGTATAAAGAGGTACAGAAGGGTGTTTTGGACGGTGCGTATATGCTCCCTGTTTACGATCAGGTTATCACCTACGCGGTTTCCAAGGATATTGATGGCTTC
>OLRZ01000024.1_pt1 | contig 128647 bp, 167 predicted proteins | sample 1671931 | NCBI WGS metagenome assembly OLRZ01 (sample SAMEA3136627, study PRJEB25190) | human gut metagenome | reverse complement strand
TGCCGTGCTGTTTGGCTCCTAAAACCTTGTGTGTCCTTGTCAACTGATGGTACCGATTTATTAAACAGCTTTTTCATATTTCCCCAAAACTAAGCGATTATCGCGAGCAACACCGCCGAGAAAGCTGCAAGCAGTCCCAACGCCATCGCGCTCGCCCCGCTGCTTCCCTTTCCTTCGCTTATACAATACGCGCCATACAGCACGCAGTATGCTGCGCCCGCCGCGCACAGCGCCAAAAACACCGTTTCCATAGTTTTTACCTTTACTCAAGCCTTGTGGTCACATTTTCATCCGCCAGCTCCAGCTTTACGCTGAATTCCGCCTCCATAAGAGGATATTTGCTCTTCCAGTCATACCCCTCCCAGCTCACGATGTCGGAAAACTGAGTAGACGCATATTCCCCGAACCCAAAGGCGTCGCTGTTCAACTCGCGGCATATGTTGAATACCCTGGCCATCTCGTTCGATATAAGCTGCTCCGCCGTCTGCTGCAATCCGCTGTCCCACTCGTCTGATCTGGCCGCTCCCTTGTATTTCACTATGTTGCACGCCATCTCCAGCTCCACCTCTGCCCGCGGCACGCCCGACAGAGTCAGCTTTACCCTCGGAGGCTTCTCGTCCTTTATGTAAAGCACCGCCCACTCCTCATTATGCTGTACCTTCAAGGCTCCCTTTTTCAGTTCCCCGCGCCCCAGCAGCAGGAACATGGTATCGTAGCCGCTCAGTGTGCCCTTCATATACCAGCCGTCAAACAGAGCCGTACCGGCTACATAAGGGCTCATGCCGCCGAGCCGCCGCACCCCGCCGGTAGTGTATTCCTCCTGTTCTTCCTGTTCTTCCTGTTCATCGTCGCTTCCTTCGCTCTTTTCGCCCGCGCCCGTCATTTCCTTCGCAATGGACTCCTGTTTTTTTACGGCGCTCACATCTACGCCGCCCAGCATCATCAACGGATCCGACCGCCGTCCTCTTATGCTCTCCAGCATTCCGGCGTAATTGGTTATGACCGTAATCCCCTCTGCGGCGTAATCCTGAAACACGCTGAATTGCAGCTTGGTTATATTTGGCACATCTTCCAGGCAGAGACCCTGCATGAGCCTTTGCGCTGTGCCGAGGCATACCATGAGCTTTGCCGACTGGCGTATCTTCAGCGCGTTAAATGTTATGTTGGAAAGCTCCTTTATACGGCCGCTGCGAGCCACCTCCTCGCCAAAAAAGAAGGTATTCACCCGAGAGAAATTTATCCGAAACGGCACTCCCGCGCTCAGTACGGTTATTGCGTCAAAAAGCGTGTCGCCTTCGGCAGATATTATCTCAGCGCCGCCCGTTGATGTCTGCTCGGACCCGGACACGTCCTTTTGTACCAGAAACGTAACATTGAACCTGTACTGAGAACCCTTGTCAAAGCCTATGCCCACAACGTATATATAATCGTCCGCCTGAACGGCGCCAAGACAGCCGCTCATATTCATACACAGCACAAGCGCAAGTATCATCAAGGCTGCCTTTTTCATACCTTGCCGCTCCTGACTGCCATGCCGCGTCTTACGCTCAGTACAGCCGCCGCTATCAGCGGCAGGGATATTACAGTCCAGCCCCATATGCCCACATTATAATAGAGCATGCGGAACTCATCGTAATGTCCTTCGGACTGCATCACTACCGCGCAGCCTGTCATAACCGTAAACGCCACTACTCCCGGCCGTGTGTCCTTCGGGCCGAAGCACCTGCACCACAGCATCGCGCTGCTATAAATGTAATATGCCGCCGTGGTTATGCCCGCCATGAGCCAAAAGAAGAGCGAGAGATTGTCCATTCTGAAAAGATACCCCTCCTCCACCATTATCATCTCCATCCGGTAAAGCGGAAAGAGCATATCCGCAAGGTCTATATAGTCGAACGCCATCGCTATTGCAAACTGGGTCAACGCGGTAAACGCAGCCGCACATACCGCGCCTATAAGGCAGGAGCTTTTGGCGAACCGCATTCCGCAAAGCTTATCCGTAACTGTAAGCAGTGCCATCATCGCCCCAAAAGTACGCAGCAGGTTATGCAGCGTCAGCCTGCCCATATCCCCCAGCGAATTGCCGGGAAATGGCGAAAGCCTGTAAATCGCATAGCTCTTATAGGGTATCAGGAGCGCCGCGAGCACCGCTGCCGCGAACATGGGCAATATGAGCAGCGTAGTACGTGATATGCATTCAAGACCCATAAAGCTGAGCAAAAGCGACGTGAGCAGCACCCACAGCGCTATCTCCCAATATCCGGAATTGTAAAACACAAAGCTGTGTATCATGTTCACAAAGTCTGTAAGTATGAAGAACGCGCTTGCGATAAACAATAAAATAAGGGGTATTGCAGCTATACGTCCTACTACTCTGCCAAAGGCGGCCGTAAAAAGCTTGTCCAGCGTATCCGCACCGCTTTTTTCCATGGCCGACATTATCACCATCACCGCAGCGAGAGATACCAATATGGAAAGGGGCATCCATATATAAGTACTGTTTCCGCCGCTGTACGCCTGCTGTGAATCCATGGCAAAGACCGTGGCGGTGAACAGGGATACGCCTACCATCGCGGCGCTCTCCTGCCTTCCTATCCTGCTTGGGCCTATATTCAAAGCAGTTCCCCCTCTCTGGTGTTTATGTAGTCGTCGGTCTTTGCGTGCATGGTTATTCTGCCCCGCACTATAGCGGGCCGCTTGCTGTAGGTCTTGGGCGATGCCGGGGTAAGGAATGGTATGCCGAAGCTTTTAAGAGACGCCATGAGAGCGAAGAAGGCTACCAGCATGCAGCTCATGCCAAGAAGTCCTCCAATCCATGCAGCTATCACAAATGCTGCCCTTATATACGAAGCGGATATCTGCGTGGCATAATCCGGTATGCAGAAGTTGCCAAGCCCGGACAGGGCCACAACTATCAGCATGACAGAGCTCGCAAGATTTGCGCTTACCGCCGCCTGGCCCAGTATAAGGCCTCCTATTATGCCAATGGCCTGGCCTATGCTGCCCGGCACCCTAAGGCCAGCCTCCCGTATAAGCTGGAACACAAGCAGCAAGAACAGCAGCTCAAGGCCCATCGGCGCAAATACCATTTTTCGCGAGGCCACAACGGTGCTAAGCGCCTCTGTTGACATCATTCCCTGATGGTACAGCACCAGCGATAAGAAGTATCCCGGCAGAAGTATGGATATCAACGCCCCAATATAGCGCACCAGCCGCACCACCGTACCCTGCATCTGCCTCAGATATACGTCCTCCGAACTGCTCATAAGCGTAAACAGCGTTGTAGGCATTATATTTGCAAATGGGCTGCCGTCTAACAACACAGCCACATACCCCTGCATTATGTGCGACGCCGTTCTATCCGGCCGTTCTGTGGTCAGCACCTGCGGGAACGGCGACAACGGGTGGTTTTCGGTAAGCTGCTCCAGTACGCCTATATTTGACATCATTCGTGTCTGCACGCCGGCGATGCGCCGCTTAACCTCCTGCACCAGCGCCGGGTTTGCACTGCCGTCAAGATAAACTATTACCGCCTTTATGTGATTCTGAACGCCTATCTCCCGCATCTCGCACACAAGATCTTCCCGGCGTATCATGCGTCTCAGAAGGGTTATATTCGTCCTGAGGTTCTCGTTAAAGCCTTCCTGCGGCCCCCTGACCACCTTTTCGTTTTCCGTGGTTCCTACAGAGCGATGCTCGTAACCCCGGGTGTCTATTATTACCGCCCGTTCCTCATCTCCTACGAACATCACGGTCTGCCCGTCTGTTATCGCCCGTTTTACCTTATACCAATCGTTCTCCACGGATACGTCGCTGGCGGTCAGCACGTTTTTAATCATATAATCTATGTACGGAGGCTTATCGGGCAAAGGCTTTTTCATTGTCTCCCGCAGCACATAATCGTTTATGGTTTCCGCATCTGCCATGCCGTTCATGAATACCGCCGCCGCCTCCACCCGCCCGCCTGCGGCAAAGCGGCGTATTATTATGTCAGGATTTATATCCGCCCGAAAGCTTTCTTTAATTCGGCCAATGTTTTCGGAAAACGAGGGAGCTACTGTCTGTTTTTCTTCCTTCTTCTGCTCCTCCGCGTACCGCCAGCCGCCAAAAAAGCCCGGCGCCCCCTTTTCGGTTTCCAGCAATTCAAACTCGCTGCGCTTCCTAGTGAAGCCCAGCGCCAAGGCTATCTTCTTTATTCCGTTCATACCCTGCCCTCCCATGCAAAACTTCTGCGATATATATAGAAGTATCTGCCATAGGGGACAAAAGTATGCAGCACAGGCAAATATCCCCTGAGAACGCAGCGCGCCCTCAGGGGATATTCAGATTAAATTATGCTGTTTTTATTTTGCTTTGCCAGCCCGATAAGCCTCCTGTACGCAGGCCTGATGTCTCGGGCATGCCTTGCTGTTGGCGTGCACCTTAGAGTTAAGCAGGTGTATGCAGAAGTGGCCGTCAAAGCCGTTGCTCTTGGTAGGGTTTGCCATATGAGGCATGGTATGCATGCTTGCAGCCACAGTCTTGCCGTTGTATGTAACCCATATGGGGCGCCTGTTCCACGAAAAGCCCTCCAGGCTCTTCATTACGGCGGTGTCTTCTTTTGTTATAGGCTCGCTGTCCGCGTGATACCAGCCGCCGAAGCGCCTTGCACGGAAGCTTTTGCCGGTACGCACATCAGTCACCGTAAACTTGGCGCCCTTGTTCAGCCATTCGCTGCCGCCCTTGAACCAGTCCAGCAGCACTACGCTGCCCTTGAGCTTGGTAAACGTGGCGTTTTCCTTTGTGAGCTTGTTGGTGCTGTCGAATACGGAATTGAGCGTCTCAGCACCGGCGATACCATCCGCCGAGGAAAGCCCCGCTTTTTTCTGGTATTCCAGCACGGCCTTGCGGGTAGCGCTATCGTATACGCCGCTCATGTCCCGCTTTGACATAAAGCCGCGATCGTATAGCTTCTTCTGCAGCCGCTCCACCTCTTCGCCCTCCATGCCGGTGCGGAGCATGCTTCCGGACGCGGTGTTGGAGCCGGTGAGCGTCAGGTGGGTGCGGTAAACATAGCCCGTGGCGTCATCGGCAACCACATAGAACCACTCGCCAAACACCGCCTTTATGCGCACGCCCTTGCCTGCTGTTAACTGCTTTACAGCGTAGGTATCCTCGCTGGGGCCTCCGCGTATATATGTGCCGTCGTCCAATACATACGCGCCGCGGCTGCCGGAAGAATTTGAAAAGATGTAATCCTGGCGGATATAGCCCACGGTTCCGCTTTTGAGCATTATCCTGTACCAGCCGTTTTCCACCGCCAGCACCTCTACTTCGCTGCCCAGCTCAAGCGTTCCAATGGCGTTGGATTCCTTATCAGGGGATTCCCTGAGGTTGACGCCGTCAGCCGTGATTATACCGGTATCCGCTGCCAGCGCCCCTGTGCAGACCGCAAGAAGCAGCAGCACTGCGGCAGCGCCTGCCATGCGTTTAAGCTTCATCGTTCCTCCTCCGCTCTTATCATTTCCCCCAGCCGCCCTATATCCTCCGCCAGCGTATCAGCCAGTGCACTGTTGTAAATCACGCTTGCGGGATGATACTGTGGCGAAAGCAGCATTCCTTTTCCTTCTATGGTCACGCTTATGCTTCTGCCGTGCAGTTCCCCTATAGTACGTATTCGCTCGCCCGCCAGCGTCAGAATGGCTTTAAGGGGAGTATTGCCGAGGGTAACTATTATGCGCGGCGAAAGCAGGCAAAGTTCGCTTTTCAGCAGCGGCAGCCCCGCTTTCATCTCCGCGCCCGTGGGGGTACGGTTGGATACGCTCTTCGGCTTTACATTCACGGGGCGGAACTTTACGGTATTGGTAATATACACTCGGCTTCTGTCTATGCCTGCGCCGCTTAAAAGCGCATCGAGCTGCTTGCCCGCTTTACCTACAAACGGCCGCCCCTGCTTTGCCTCGTCTCCTCCGGGCGCCTCGCCTATCAGCATCACCAGCGGGTTCACCGGCCCCTCCCCAAATACCGGGTGGGAATAATCGCCGCGGCCGTCGGCTGTTTCAGCTATGCGCAGCCGCTCTTTTTCGTAAAGCTCAACAAGGCCCATATTACCACCCTGCGCCTACGGGCGGGTTTTCCTCGTATATGGCATCAAAGTTGAGCCGCAGCTGCTCAGTAGCCCGCTTAATATATTCGGTAAGTGAGGCGTTCACGTAATCCTCGAGATCCTGCATTCCCTGTATGAGGGTATTCCTGTCCGTATCCGAGATATTCTGAACGTTGTTCAGGTAGTTCCCTATCTCCCTTATGAGCCGCTGTGCCTCATTCTTGGCATTTTGCAGATCCTCGTTGCCTCCGCCGTAGTTATACCACGAAGGCGTATGCAGCGAGCAGGTCGCTCCCATACTTCCCCCCTCCATCGTCATTGCGTACTCCTCGGAGGTAACGCCGGTATAAACGGCATTTGGTATGTACTGTTTGACCAATATGGGATCAATGTCCGCATACATGGAGTCATTGTGTATCAGCACCACAGAGCCCGATATAACATTATAACAATAGGGCGATGCAAGCTGGCCGCTATCCTGACATATGCTGGTCTGTACGTGCATATCGCATACCTCGGCAGGCGCCGCGTCCTTTGCGAACCAGTCAGTCACGGGCAGATGCCCTGCGGAGTCGGCATAGCAGGCGTCGGTGGCCAGCTTGCCGGATATGGAGCAGACGGTGCACTTTTCAAGCCCTATCTCATTGGGAGACTCATCGATTATGGGCTTATTCTGCAAGCCCTCATGTATCTTTGACATAAAGGTCTTCCACAGTGGCGCCGCGTATTTGCCGCCTGTGGACTTGCTCTTGAGCTTTGGCGTAAAGTCATCGTGGCCTATCCATACGGTAGCTGTATAGTAGGGGGTCATACCTGCAAAGTACACGCTGCCGTAATCCGAGTTGGTACCGGTCTTGCCCGCCACTGTCATGCCGGATATTTTCGCGTTGGTACCAGTGCCGGAGTTTACCGCCTCTGTGAGTATATCCACCAGCATATAAGCCGTTGACTTCTTAAATACGGTATGCTTTTCCCTTATCTCGTCAGCGTCTAGTACGACCTTGCCGCTTTCGTCCACTATCCTCGTAAAGGACAACGGTTCCTGATACTCGCCCCCGTTTGCAATCGCTCCGTATGCCGCCGCCATCTCTATGGGGGTTATGTTCGTGGTGCCCAGCGCCATGGCGGAGCCCGTCTTCGATATGCGTGACGGATCTACTCCCAGCAGCTCAAGATAATTTGCGCTGTTGTCAAAGCCCACGTGTTCAAGAAGCGTCCTCGCCGCCGCCACGTTGAGGGAATTCACCACGCCCTGCCTGAGCGTCAGAGGGCCTATGTAACTTTCACTGCCTATGTAGGGGTAGCCCTTTTCGCTGTCCCATCCCTCGATCGGGCAGGGGAAATTTTTGATTATGGTAGCCGGGGAAGCACCCATATCCAGCGCCGGCCCGTATACCGCCAGAGGCTTTATGGATGAACCTACCTCCGACGGGCTCTGCGCCCTGTTAAGTCCCTTTTTTATGGTGGGGGTGTCCCTTCCGCCTACTATGGCCCTAAGCTCGCCGGTGTGGTAATCGAGCACCACAGCCGCTGCCTGAGGCTCGATAGTAGTTATGGTGTTGCCGTCGGCGCTGGTCTCTGTCTTTGTGGCCGTGCTGGGGTCTGCAAGCTGTGGATATTTCTCCCATGTAGAGAGGGTATCCTGTACCATGTGCTGCATCTCCGTATCCACAGTGAGATAAATATGGTATCCGCCTGTGCGCAGCTCATTCTCTATTGCGGAACGATTGGCGCGCGTATCCAGCATATCCCGCTGTTTTAGGAGATGCGTAACTATGTCACGAATGCCGTATTCGACGAAATAAGGCATATCGTACAATTCTGTGCTGGCGGATTTTTCCTTTATGTTCACTCTCTCGTTCAGCGCAGCCTCGTACTGCTCATGGGTTATGAAGCCGCCCTCGTACATGGCCAGCAGCACCACATTGGTGCGTCTGTCGGTGACGTACATCTGGTTGTTATTTTCGAGGGAGTACTTATACTGCTCCTCGGTTATGCCCTTGGAATTATGCAGCTCCTCCAGCTCCTGCCGCGCAGAGTCGCTCAGCGTCCTCGTATAGATATTGGAGCGCGGGTTGGTATAGTAGGGCTTTTGCACCATTCCGGCGAGCATGGCGCACTCGCGTATGGTAAGCTCGCTCATCTCCTTGCCGAAATAGTCCTTGGCGGCGGTCTTAAAGCCGTAGTTGGAGGCGCCCAGGTATACGTCGTTCATGTACGCCGCAAGTATCTCATCCTTATCCATGATATTCTCGAGCTCCATGGAAAGGTAAGCTTCCTTTATCTTGCGCTTGTAGGACTGCTCGTTGGAAAGCACCTTATTCTTTATAAGCTGTTGGGTTATTGTGCTGCCGCCGTGGGTATCGGTATTGCGCAGGGTATTTATAACGGCGGAAAACAGCCTCTTGTAGTCCACGCCGTCATGCTTGTAGAAGCGCACGTCCTCTATGGAAATCAGGGCATTCTTGAGCATATCCGGTATCTCGCCTATATCCGCCCAGTCCCGATATTCCATGCCGGCGTAAGTGGTTATGAGCTTGCCGTCCTTGTCGTATATGTAGGAAGTCCTGTCGCTCTTGGTGAGCTGTGCAGGATCTATGTCCTCGGTAGTCTCGATGTATGCCTTGGCAACGCCTGTAACGAGACCCAGCCCCGCGCTTCCGGCGATAATTACGGTCACCGCCATGACCTTGAGCACGGTAAACAGCAGCTCCAGAATAAAGCTGCGGCTGCCTCTGCGCTCGGTAAACAGCTCCTCGTCCATCTGCTTTTCACTTTTGCGGCCAAGCAGCTCCTTAATTTTATTTATGACGGACTCTATCCGGCCCGCCACGTCCCGCTTTTCCCGCTCCGGCGCGTCCTCGGGCGCTTCCTCCCGCCTGTGCCGCCTCGGCATATCTATACGGGTGGTGCCGCCTTCCTGCTCCGCCCCGTCAAAGCCTCTGTCCTTATTCTCGAAATCGTCCATTTATATTGTTTGCCTTTCATAAAACAGCCCGGCCCATGGGCCAAGCGCTGCTATCTTCATTATATTTGGGTGTATTATAGCATATTTCACTGTCCTTTCTCAATACGCCACGGCCGGCATATAATGAATTAACAATCAGTTCATGACTTTTTATGTCGAAGGACAAATTTCAAAAGGAGCGGCAATATGGAAAACTGTGGAGATATATCTTCGAGGAAGCGCAGGAAACCATACATAAGAAAGCTCTGCCTCGCCCTTGCAATGCTGACTGCCGTTGGCATAGTATGGCTCATCATATCCGTAAACAACAGTATGCGTCCCGCCCTCGCAAACCTTGCAGAGACCCGCATAAATTCCATTGCCACGGAAGCCATGAATCAGGCTATAACCGAAAGCCTCAACAGCGGCTCAGACTATGACTGCCTCATAACCTCATATGACAACGGCGAAAAAGTCTATATGCTCCAGGCTGACGCAAGACGCATGAACCTGCTGGCATCCGAGTGCTGTGCCGCAGCACAAAAACGCATAGCAGAAGTTGGGGAGCAGGGCGTATCCTTGCCTCTGGGCACCGTGTCCGGGATCACCTACCTTACCGGCCGCGGACCCCGGATAAGGGTCACCTTCACCCCCGCAGGCAGCGTATACAGCGAGTTCTGCTCCACTCTTTCCTCCTCAGGCATAAACCAGTCCCTGTACAGGGTAAACCTAAGGCTCACCGCAAGCATACGGCTTATTATGCCCGGCATATCCCGGAGCATAAAGGTAAGCTCCGAGGCGGCCATAGCCGAAAGCATAATCGTAGGCGAGGTTCCGCAGGTATACACCAACGTAGAGAGCACAGATGATATGCTCAACCTTATACCCACAGAACCGCTGGATTGATTTTACATTTACACATATGGCGCACGGGACTTGCCCATGGTATAATTGTGCCATGAAAAAGCTGACGGTATTTATACTTACAATATGTGTGCTGTTTGCGGCGGCAGCGGCCAATGCGGCGTCGCCCTCACTGGCTCCGGACGTTACGCCCTCGCCCACGCCTGCTCCAAACCCGGCCATAACGCCTTACGCCGGCAGTGTGCCAGCGTTTTCCGGCCTTATCGGCATGAACTATTCCGGAGACGACGTGGTGCGTGTGCAGATACGCCTGCGGGATCTCTGCTACTTCAATTTCAAGCCCACCGGAATTTACCAGAGCATGACCGCCAACGCAGCAAAGGCCTTCCAGCTCAAGCACACCACCGATGACGGCGTGCCCATGATATCAGACGGTACCATAGGCGACCAGACCATGACCATACTCTTTCGCCACGGTGTGAGCAGAGCGGATATAGCGGCCAATATACCCATAGGCACCAGCCAGGTAAAGGACGGCGCCGTAAAAGGCGAGGCCATGGTATGGAGCGATGTAAAGGCCGCCCTGTCCGTGGGCAGTTCCTATCTCGTTACCGATTACAATACCGGCTCCACCTTCTACCTCCAATACGCAGGCGGTGAAAACCACGCCGAGATGGAGGTCAGAGATTCCCAAAGCTCCGCCGCTGTGAGAGAGGTGTTCGGCGGTGAGTTCAACTTTTCAAAGAGGGCTGTAACTGTCACCATAAACGGCAAGCAGATAGCCGCGTCGCTTCAGGGCTGGCCCCACGGCAGCGATACCATCCCTTCCAACGACATGAACGGGCATATCTGCCTTTACTTTGACGGCAGCCTTTCCCACGTAGGCTCGCTGCCAGATGCCGAGCATCAGGAGCTTGTATACAGAGCTTCTGGCCAAAGCTGATCTTTAAGCGCGCAAAAGCCGGGAATATTTCCCGGCTTCAGAGTGTCAAAAAAGTGGCTGAATGCCACTTTTTTGAGTTTTACGGGTTTTGCCTCTCGCATTCGCTCCCGGGCGGCAAAATCCGCAAAGTACGAAAACCTCTGGGTTTTCATCCGTTCTGACGCACATGTCGTCAGAGCCGGATTAAACATAAGGGGCTGCGGCCCCTTATCAACCCTGGGGTTTTTTTGACAGACTGAAGCCGGGAATATTTCCCGGCTTATTATTAATCTCTTAAGCCCGCCCTGGCATCAAGTTCTTTATTGAGTATATCCGCCGCCTTGTCTATCACTGCTATCTCCTCCGGCGTGAGCTGCTCCAGAACGTTCCGTGTTATGGTCCTTACATTTTCCTCCAGCATGTCGCTGTAACCGTAGAACTTCTCGGAAAGCTCAAGGTTGTATTCCCTGCCGTCCTCTTGCGAGGGCTGCCGTATTATATATCCCTTTTTCATGAGAGAATTGACCTTATATGTGGCGTTCGACTGGGATATTCCTATGAACCGGGCAAATTGTCCTATTGTTGGTCTGCCCAGAGCGTATATTATCTCAAGCGAAAAAACCTCCATGGCACTGAGGCTCCCATCTCTTTCCCTTACTCGGGTAAATATTTTGCGATAGAATTCCAGTCTCAGCTTTTGAAAGGTCTTTAGCATTTTTTCAAGCATCATTCAGATTACGGCCTCGTATCCGGGCGAATCGCCCTGTTATCATGTATCTTAATATATCACATTAGGACTTTATCATTTTTTCCCATTCCTGTCAACGCGGCCTTTTTCTCTCTTTTTTCCTTGTATTTCATATATGTAGCCATGCCGCCGCGCATATGCCGCTCGTCCTTGTTTTTTTGCAGCACTTCGCGTACCTGCTCCGCCACATTGGGGTCGATATATCTGAGACGCTCACTCATATCCTTGTGAACTGTAGACTTGCTTATACCGAACTTCTTTGCGGCCTGTCGTACTGTAGCTCCGCTCTCGACTATATAATTCGCAACTTCCAATACCCTGTCCTCTATATATTCGTACATTTAGCCTTACCCCCAATATGCTTTGGTAAAGCTTATGAGCGGCATACGCCATGTATGCGGGACAGGGCTGCAATTATTTTTTGCAGTCAAAGGGAATGCATCGCGCCCGTTGTTTTTGATATGTTTTACTTTTTCGGCATACTAAAAGAAGGCCTTACGGCCTTCTTTAAATTTACTGCATTACTTGTTTTCCTTGATAGCAGCCTGTGCTGCCGCAAGGCGAGCTATAGGTACGCGGAAGGGGGAGCATGATACGTAGTCCAGACCTACCTTATGGCAGAACTCGATGCTGGAAGGATCTCCGCCGTGCTCGCCGCAGATTCCCATGTGAATGTCGAAACGGGTCTCGCGGCCCATCTTGGCGGCCATTTTTACCAGCTTGCCAACGCCCTTCTGGTCGAGCTTGGCAAATGGATCGTTCTCGTAGATCTTCTTGTCGTAATAGGCGTTCAGGAACTTGCCCGCGTCGTCACGGCTGAAGCCGAAGGTCATCTGAGTCAGGTCATTGGTACCGAAGGAGAAGAACTCGGCTTCCTTTGCGATCTCATCGGCAGTAAGCGCCGCGCGGGGGATCTCTATCATGGTGCCGACCTTGTAGTCCAGCTTGAAACCGGCCTTTTCCATCTCTTCGTTGGCAGTCTTGGTGACTATCGCCTTAACATATGCAAGCTCCTTCGCATCGCCTATGAGAGGGATCATTATCTCAGGTACCAGGTTCCAGTCGGGATGCTTCTTCTGCACGTTGATGGCTGCGCGAATGACCGCACGGGTCTGCATCGCAGCGATCTCGGGGAAGGTAACGGACAGGCGGCAGCCGCGATGACCCATCATGGGGTTGAACTCGTGGAGGCTGGCAATAATGGCCTTTATCTGCTCAACGGTCTTGCCCTGCGCCTTTGCAAGCTGCTCAATGTCTGCTTCCTCGGTGGGAACAAACTCGTGAAGTGGAGGATCCAGGAAACGGATGGTTACAGGGTAGCCCTCCATTGCCTCATATATGCCCTCGAAGTCGCTCTGCTGCATGGGCAGCAGCTTTGCAAGAGCAGTCTCGCGCTCCTGAACGGTATCGGAGCAAATCATCTCGCGGATAGCCTCGATGCGGTCGCCCTCAAAGAACATATGCTCGGTGCGGCAGAGACCGATGCCCTCTGCACCCAGTTCACGGGCTTTCTTAGCATCGTGAGGAGTATCGGCGTTGGTGCGCACGCTGAGCTTGCGGTACTTGTCCGCCCAGCCCATGATGCGGCCGAACTCGCCGCTTATGGAAGCGTCAACAGTGGGAATAACGCCGTCGTATACGTTGCCGTTGGAACCATCGAAGCTTATCCAATCACCCTCGTGATAGGTCTTGCCAGAGAGGGTAAAGCACTTGTTTGCTTCGTCCATGGTGATGGCAGAGCAGCCAGATACGCAGCACTTGCCCATTCCGCGGGCTACTACCGCAGCGTGGCTGGTCATGCCGCCGCGCACGGTCAGTATGCCCTGTGCGGCCTTCATGCCTTCTATGTCCTCGGGGCTGGTCTCAAGGCGTACCAGTACAACCTTCTCACCCTTTGCGGCCTCAGCCTTTGCATCTTCGGCAGTGAATACGATCTTGCCGGAAGCAGCGCCGGGAGATGCGCCGAGAGCCTTACCTATGACTTCTGCCTTCTTGGCCGCTGCGGCGTCAAACTGGGGATGGAGCAGAGTATCAAGGGTGCGGGGCTCTATCATGGCCACAGCTTCCTGCTCGCTTATCATGCCCTCGTCCACCAGATCGCAGGCGATCTTCAGTGCGGCGGAGGCGGTACGCTTGCCGTTGCGGGTCTGGAGCATGTAGAGCTTCTGGTTCTCTACGGTGAACTCCATATCCTGCATGTCGCGGTAGTGCTTTTCAAGTATATTGCAAACATCTTCAAACTGTGCAAATGCCTTGGGGAACTTCTCCGCCATCTCGCTGATGGGCATAGGAGTACGGACACCGGCCACAACGTCCTCGCCCTGAGCGTTGGTCAGGAACTCGCCAAACAGCTTCTTTTCGCCGGTGGCGGGGTTGCGGGTGAATGCAACGCCGGTACCACAGTCATCACCCATGTTACCGAATGCCATCATCTGTACGTTTACAGCGGTGCCCCAGGAGTAAGGTATGTCGTTATCCCTGCGGTATACGTTGGCACGGGGATTATCCCAGCTGCGGAATACGGCCTTTATGGCATAGAGGAGCTGATCCTTGGGATCGTCGGGGAAATCCTTACCTATCTTCTTCTTGTATTCGCCCTTGAACTGATGGGCAAGGGTCTTGAGGTCATCGGCCGTGAGCTCGGTGTCCATGGTGACTCCGCGCTCTGCCTTGAGCTTATCTATGAGCTGCTCAAAGTACTTTTTGCCAACCTCCATAACTACGTCGGAATACATCTGTATGAAGCGGCGATAGCAGTCCCATGCCCAGCGGGGGTTGTTGGACTTCTTTGCTATTACCTCTACCACCTGCTCATTGAGGCCCAGGTTGAGTATGGTATCCATCATGCCGGGCATAGAGGCCCTGGCGCCGGAGCGGACGGATACCAGCAGGGGATTCTCGCTGTCGCCGAACTTCTTGCCGGTGATCTTTTCCAGCTTGCCGAGATATTCGAATATCTCAGCTACGATATCTTCGTTGATCCACTTTCCGTCCTCATAGTACTGAGTGCAGGCTTCGGTAGTCACGGTAAATCCCGGAGGAACAGGCAGACCCAAGCCGGTCATCTCGGCCAGATTTGCGCCCTTGCCGCCCAACAGCTCACGCATCTGGGCGTTGCCTTCGCTAAAAAGGTATACGTACTTCTTCTTACTCATTTGTTTCCTCCATACTAAAATTTTTATATTTAATAATTTTTAGCAAAAATAACATTACCTAATCATTTCAGGCAATATTGTATTATACTCTTTTTTTCTTTGGGAAGCAATAAAAAATATGACGATTTTGACGGAAGAATTGCATTTTTATTTGTTATTTATAAGACAATTGACGGCATTGATGCATTTTTACATGGTGCCTATCCTATAGAAGGACTTCATTCTCCGTTCCAGTATGTGTTCTGCGTAGCCGCCGGCTGCTTGGCGCAGCTCAGCGCGCACCTTCTCCGGAAGCGCCACCCTGTTCATCTCGTCATCCCCGAGCAGCAGCATTCGCCGCATGGCCTCCAATGACAGAGGGCTTATTCGTTTTGAGTCGCCTATCATGCAGTCGCTGCAAACGGCCCCGCCCGCCTCAGGGTCAAAGCCCATGCGGACATGGCCGCGAATATCCTGCCCACAGCATGCGCAGGAGGTTATGGCTGGGGTATAGCCCAGCAACGCCAAACACTTGATAGTAAAGCATATGGCGAGATCCATGGGGTCTTTATCGGTAAATGCCATGTAGCTCAGCGCATAGTATAAAAGCTTGAGCAGGCCGCCGCTCTTTTCACCCTCTGGGGCAAGATCATTCACCAGCTCCAGCGCATGCATACCGGCGGCAAATCTGTCCATATCCTGTCTCAGCGGGTAAAAGCTCTCCCGTACCTCGCAGGAGTCCACGGTATATTTGCCCTGCCGCTCAAACAATACGAATTCGCCGTAGACAAAAAGCTCGGCGGCGCTTAAAAGGGGGCTGTTCTGCCTCCTGCACCCTCTTGCCGCCGCGCCTATGATGCCGTTATCCGTCATTATGTTGACCATTCTGTCATTATCCCGGTAGTTCGCATAGCGGGTGACTATGCCCGAGACCTTCTTTGATGACATATTCGCCCACTCCTTCCATTAATTATCCGGCTTGCAAGACGACCAGATGCAGATACTAAGCTATAATCAAAAACAGGACGGTCGCATCACATGAAGCAGAACGATACCAGCAAAAGCATCACCCAATCCAGGCACGACTCACCATGGCAGAAGTTTCTCCGCACAGGCAGCGTGGAAGATTACCTCGCCTATAAAAAAAGCCTTACGGGGCGGCCGTAAAGCCGCCCCGAGATTTATTCGTAGCCCAGCTCCTTCATTACTGAGGTACTGTTGCGCCAGTCGTTCTTTACCTTTACCCATAGCTGAAGGTTTACCCGGGTACCGAGCAGCCACTCCATGTCCTTGCGTGCCTCGCTGCCTATTCTTTTCAGCATGCTTCCCTGGCGGCCGATGATTATTCCCTTGTGGCCTTCCCTCTCGCAGTATATGGTGGCCCATACGTCGTACACTCCGTCGTCCCGAAGCGCCATCTTGTCCACGCCCACGCCTATGCCGTGGGGAACCTCCTCTTTGAGCAGCGTCAGCGCTTTTTCCCGTATTATCTCGCCGCATATCACGCGCTCCGGCTGATCAGTGACCATGTCCTCCGGAAAATACTGAGGGCCTTCCACAAGGCAAGCCTTAAGGGCTGCCTCCAGCTTGTCCATGCCCCTGCCATCGGCGGCGGATATCTTGATTATCTGTTTTATGAAGCCCTCTTTTTCAAGGCGTTCCCTTGCGGTCTCGATATTATCCAGCGTAGCTGCATCCGCCTTGTTTATGGCGGCTATCACCGGCGCCCTTGCCGTACGCAGCTTTTCTATTATGGCCTCGTCCTTTTCGCGTATGCCGTTCACGGCGTCCACCATGAAAAGTATGGCTTCCACCTCGTTGAGCGAATCGTATGCCACCTTTACCATATATTCGCCCAGCTTGTTTTTGGGCAGCGTAACGCCGGGCGTGTCCAGAAATACCATCTGATACCCCTTACGGCTGACTACGCCCATTATCCTGTTACGGGTAGTCTGCGCCCTCTGGGAAACTATGGACACCTTCTGCCCCACAAAACGGTTCATCAGGGTGCTTTTGCCTACGTTTGGGCTGCCTATTATGGTCACAAATCCGGAAAGGTACTTGGGCTCAGACATCATTTCAGATTCCTCTTTGTAAAGGCCTCTGGCAGCAGCGTGCTCAGCTCCATTATCTTATACTCGCCTTCTTTATTTGCGCATATTACCGGCATATCAGGCGCACAGAATTCAGCCAGAACCTGACGGCACACTCCGCAGGGCACAGCGTAGTCGTCACCGTCCCATATTATGGCCAGCGCATCGAATTCACGCTCTCCCTCGTATACTGCCTTGAACATGGCTGTACGCTCGGCGCAGTTGGTAGGGGTATACGCAGCGTTCTCTATATTGCAGCCAAGATAATAGGCGCCGTTCTTTGCCTTGAGGCAGGCGCCCACATGAAACTTTGAATATGGCACATATGCCCTTTCCCTCGCTTCATTCGCCATGCGGATCATGTTCTTTATTTCGTAATCGTGTATCTCCATCATCTTTCTACCCCGATATAGTCAAGTATTTCGTCCTGAAGGGCAAACATGTTCTTTGAGTCCTCATCGGTCATATGGTCGTATCCAAGGAGGTGCAGCGTGCCGTGCACAGCCAGAAAGCTCAGTTCCCTCCTTATCGAGTGACCGTATTCTTCAGCCTGGGCAACAGCCCTCGGGTAGGATATCACCAGATCTCCAAGAAATCCGTCGGGAGGCGCCAATATCTCCTCCCCCTCCTCTGACGGAAAGCTTATCACATCGGTAGGCCTGTCAACATTGCGGTATTCCTTATTGATGCCGTGTATGGTCTCATCGTCCACAACCGTTACCGAAACGCCGCCCTCTCTTTTCTGTTTTTTCAGCGCGCCCTCTATGGCGGCCGATATTATGTCCGCCGCTTCATCCGGGACGTCGGTCCGTATTTGTATCTCCGTCATTCCTTCTTCGCCTCCTCAGGATACTCTATTCTGTCGTGCATCAGCCCGCCGAAGGTGCGTATAAAGCTCTTTTCTATGCTGCTTATATCTGCCAGTGTGAGCGGTACCTCGGAAAGCTGGTTTTCGCCGTCCGTCAGCTTGCCCCATATTATCTTATGCACCATGGCTTCCCGTGCCTCCCTGGTACAGTCTCCAAGGCTCCTTACAGCCGCCTCGCAGCAGTCCGCCAGCATGACTATGGCTCCCTCCCGGGTGCTGGGCTTGTTGCCGGGGTAGCGGAAGCCCTTGGGGTTTACGTTGGGGTCGGTCTCCGCCGCCTTGCGGTAAAAATACGTCATCATGGAATTGCCGTGATGCTCTGCCGCTATACGCACTACAGCTCCTGGCAGCTTGTTCTTTGCAAGTATGGTCGCCCCGTCCTTCTGATGGGCGATTATTATCGAAGCGCTCTCCTGCGGCGACAGCGTATCGTGTATATTCTCGGCCTGCTGGTTCTCCTTGAAGTACTGGGGCCGCCTGAGCTTGCCAACGTCGTGGTAAGCCGCTCCAACCTTTGCCAGCAGAGCGTTTGCGCCTATCTTTTCCGCCGCGCCTTCGGCCAGCGCCGCAACGTTCATGCAGTGCTGATAGGTGCCGGGGGCATCGTACATGAGCTGCTTTAAAAGCGGGTTGCCGGTATTCAGCAGTTCATTGAGCCGCGCCGGAGTCGCTATATCGAAAAGCTCCTCCCATATCGTCAGCGAGCCTGTGACGAACAGTCCGGAGAACAGCGCCGAAAACAGCACGCAGCCGGCGTATGTAAGTATTTCCCTTACAGTCGCGCCAAGGGCGATATATATCGCCGCCGTAACGGCAGCGCCTGCCGCTCCGCCTATGCCGGAGGCCGCTATCATTCCGCCTCTGGTATTGATGCGCTTGAGCGCGAACACCGAAGCTGCGCAGGAGGCTATGTTCGCCGCCATCATAACTGCGGCTGCCGTTGTAAATATGCCCTCCTTCCCTCCCGCAAGCACTGCGGATTCAAGCCCTAAAAGCACGCCTGCCGCCAGCGCGGTTTTGTGGTTCACGAGCTCGGCTATGAGCAGCGCCGCCATAACCATTGGCGTAACATGGGGTTCAAGCATATTTCCGAGCACCTGCATCCACGGCATCAATGCAAGCTGTATACATACCATGGTCATAAGCTTTGCGCCGTCAAAGGTATCCCTCTGGTATACCGCCATGTAAACCGCGAACAGTATATAGGCTGCCGCTACGTATATCATACTGCCTATCTGAGCCTGTGCCAGGTTCATCTCGGTGCCTTTCAACGCCTTACTTACAGCTACCGCCGCGCCGAGACAGGACAGCACCAGCGCCACAAGCAGTACCAATGCCGAAAGCGCGGCCCTCTGCCGCGACTCGAATGAGTTTTTATAATCACGCTGCTGCGACAATACTTTCGCCTCCTTGTGCGGTTTATTCATATGTATATATGCATTGTTGTATATATGTATCAATCCCTGCTTCTGTGCTCGTATTTATCGTAGGCAGTAATGATCTTTTGTACCATTTCGTGCCGAACCACGTCCTTATATGTTAGGAATACCCGGGCAATACCGTCCACTCCCTCCAGCACGTCCAGCGCGTGCACAAGGCCGCTCTTTTTGTCGCGTGGCAGGTCAATCTGGGTTATATCTCCTGTCACCACTACTCTTGAGCCCTCGCCAAACCGGGTAAGGAACATCTTCATCTGTTCCACGGTGCAGTTCTGCGCCTCGTCCAGTATTATATACGCATCGTTCAGGGTGCGGCCGCGCATGTATGCAAGAGGCGCTACCTCGATCACGCCCCGCTCGCTGAGTGCGTGGAAGTTCTCGCTGCCCAGGAAGTCGTACAGCGCGTCGTACAGCGGTCTCAGATACGGATCCACCTTATTTTGCAGGTCGCCGGGCAAAAATCCCAGCTTTTCGCCGGCCTCCACGGCAGGACGGGTAAGGATTATCTTTTCCACCTCTTTATTTTTATACGCAAGCACCGCCATGGCAACTGCCAGATAAGTCTTGCCGGTGCCCGCAGGGCCTACGCCAAACACAACGGTATTACGCTTTAGGGCGGATATGTACTTCTTCTGGCCCAATGTACGGCACTTTATTTTGCGGCCCTTATTTGTAAAGGCCACCACGTCGTCTATCAGCTCCAGTATGAGATCCGCGTTGCCCTCCTTTGCGAGGTCGATGGCGTACCTTATGCGGCTCCTGTCTATATTTTCCCCCTTGCGGAGCATGGCAAGCAGCTTGTCCAGCACCGTCTCAGCCAGCGCCGCGGCTTCCTCCGGCCCCGTTATGTCTATGCAGTCCGCCCCCGCCTTTATTACGGCACCCGTCTCTTCCTCTATCACCTTGAGATTCTCATCGAATACGCCGAAAAGCCGTATGACCTCATCCATACTGTCCACGGCTACCGTATGCTTCTGCTCCTGTAAGGTCATTTCCTGCCGGTCCTCGTTCATTTACTTATCATATCTCCGATAACGGTTATATTTTGCTCCGCCACGATGTCCATGACACAGATAATTCCACCCTCGTCTGAACTGTATGCGGTCTTTTTTGATATTATACCCGCGTCCTTGGGCAGTTTCGCCCTGGCAAGCTCCTCTGCTCCCCTGAGCGCCGCAGCCTTTAATGTTTCCTCATCGGCCTTTGCCCGCTTATACACGAGTTCTGAATACTCCGCACGGCAAAGCGTTATAGGCAATATAGCGGCAAATCCGAAGCTTTCAGCCGTGCCTGTTTCATACTCCTCATATGGCGCTACACACGGAATTATTGTTTTTCCCTTCAGCTCTATCCAGAAGCCTGTCTGTTTTCTGCCGCTTGGCATCAGCATATCCTGCATCTCGTCCGCTCGGTATGAAAACCTGTGCAGCACCTCGGCAGTTACCTTGCCGCGGGCTTCCGTATATATGCCGTTGCCGAGGTCGCCTGATATCAGCAGCTCCCCCTTTTCCACAGCGTCACCCGCGTTGTGGTTAGCCTTTCCGGAAAGGGCGGTTATGGAGGTTATTATTCCGCTTTCCGCCGCGTATATGCTGCAGGGCTCGCCCGGAGTATACACCGGCACGTCCTCTTTTGCCTCTTTTACAGATATCTGCAGCACTACGCCCGTGAGCTCGGCTCCCGCCCATGCTATGCGGCTGTCGGAATTCTTTACGCCTTCGGCTATAGCGGCAGTATCCAGCTTCCCGCGCCCCGTTCCCGGCGATACGCCCATCTTATCCAGAGTCTTGTCTATCTCGCTCTGCTCTATCCTTCCGCAGCCCTCTATATCTATTATCCACATGAACCGGGAGGCTATAAGCAATGCCGATAGCGCTATCACCCAGCCGAAGGCCATAACGTACCTGCTGCCCATATGGCACAGCGCTACCGTCAAACCGTGCTTTTCCACTATCCTTATCCGGCAGGGGTACTGGCGCAGTATGGGCCGCAGGCTGTAAAAGCCCCCTATGCTTACGCTGAGGCGTATACTGCCGCGCCTTCGCGAAATATCCCATATCTCGATACCGCTTTTGGTTATGCTGTTTATAAGCCTCTCAAGATATGCTCCTTCGATATCAATAATAACATATCCCGCAATAGAATTCCAGATATTCGCCGCCACTGAGCTCCCTCCCGCCGGCCTTTTTGCCCTTTAATTCACACTTTATTCACTTATTTGGTGGGTTCATTCATAGGTCACTCCGGTAATGTACCCCTCTACCAGCATCTGCTCCCTGTCCAGCTCCCTTATTTCCAAATCTTTTCCATATACCGACAGCATACCTTCAGGCCCGGTCAGAGTAATGCCCTTCTCCGTATATGCATACACGCCGCGATGATTCTCTATCAGCGCCAGCCTGTGCCCAAGCATGGTTACCTTTGCTGTGGAACCGTCCGTCTCCATGGGCAGGCCAACCGCCAGCATCGCGCCCGCAGCAGGATCCCTTCTTCGCCGCTTTTTATGTTTTCGCTTGTCATTCAGGTTCTTTTTCAAGGCATATTTCCCCCGTAAGGCATTCTATGCAGCATACGGCTCCATGATTACAGACAAGCAAAAGCCGCCGCGGTATGCGCGGCGGCTTTATCGTTACCATTGCTCTGCCATATCGAAACCCGATTCCGCCTTATATCCTTCTCTTTTGTATGTTTTTCCATCGAAAAGGCAGTATTTGCTGCCCCCTCCGGTATCCGCAAAGGAACAGTCCACGTAATACTTCTCTCCATCTATCTTTACCATGTTCCAGGCATGACCTTCGCCGCCCTGCTCGCCTACTATCACATAGCACTCCAGGTCGAGGTAATCACACAGCGCCTTATACGCCATGGCGTAGCCCGAGCAGACGGTCTTACCTTCTATCAGCGCCCCGTAGGCAGAGCGGCCTATGCGCATCTCCTTTGTAAGATTCTCTGCCTTGGTTGCATCGGATATGCCGTTATCATAGCTGGCGGCAGATATGACCTCACGGTACGCCGCTCTGTAGAGCTTTTCCGTTTCCTTGTGCTTCGCCATTATGCCGTCCCCGCGCCGGGCTATGTCCGCCTTCAGCTCCTGGCGAAGCTCGGCAAGCTCGCTCCCTCTCACCGGCAGCTCCAGCCGGCCAACTATTATGCGGCGGCCATCCTCCTCTGTGTATTGCTTATACCATATTTTATCCGCCTCGCAGGGCAATTCAGCGCAGTTTGTGGAAGCCATGCTTAAAACATCCAGCAGCTCCCCTTCCGTCATGCTGGCTCCGGTATACAGGACAGCCGCCTCCTTCTCGATATCCGTGCTCCATGCCTCTACCATGGCCTCGTACAGGGACCTTTTATCCACGGCTTCCGCCATCTTGCCCAGGGGTACGGCCCCTTCAGTATAATCCACCGTAAGTTCCAGCTCGGTCACGTCGCCGTAATCCGTCATCACCCAGCTTATCCTGTCGGTAAGGTATTCACAGGCATAGTTTTTCTGCTGTATGCCCACTATGGCGTCGTATATAAATTTGTCGAACTCTTCGATTGACGCCGCGCTTTCAAATAGATACAGCGCCTTTTTGCCGCCCCTTTGCAGCATATCCATAACGCAAAGCTCCGCGTCGTCCTCCGTTCGCCGGTATATCGTCAGTGCCGCGCCATCTCTTGGCATTGCAGCAAGCAGATCAGCGTCCTTCAGCACAATGTCATAAGCCGCGCTGAGATACCCTTTATACTGCTCGTATTCGGCGCTCACGCCGTCTACGAACCGCCGGCATACATATCCCCTGCGCCAGTCCTCGTTATATAGCGGATCAAGGCCGGATATGCGGCCGAAGTACAGTGTTTCCAGCTTATTTTCGCCATTCAGAACCGCATTTTCGATATTTGCGGCAAGGCTGTCCGCCCTATACTCCTCCGGATATATGCCCTTTACGGCAAGCTGCTCAGGGGACACGCCGCAGCCCGTTAGCAGCACCGGAACAATTATCGCAATTAATAGTATTTTTACCCTGTTTTTCTTCAATTTTCCTCCGTTTCGATATGGCGCTACATCACCCTGTCGGCATTTATCTCCCCGCAGTAATCCCATGCCATCATCTGCCTCACCTTATCCATGTCGTGGGTATGCCCCAGCACCCACATCAGCTTCGTCACCGCCGCCTCGGTAGTCATATCCGCCGCGGAGATCACGCCGGAATCCCTCAGCGTATGGCTCACCTCGTATATGTCCGGTGAGCTGGCCTCGTAAAGACACTGTGATGTCAGTACCACAGGTATGTCCTCATCTATCAGCTTCTTCAGGCTCATCGCGTGGTCGCGGCGGAAGTTATGCACCCCGCCCAGGCCGAAGGCCTCCACAACTACGCCCTTTATTCCGCAGCTGGCTACGCTTTCGAGGAAGGCCGGGCTGGTGCCGGGTATGAGTTTTATGAGCACTACCCGAGGATCGATATCTATAAAGCAGGAGAATTCCCCCCTCGGCTCCGGCCTGACGAAGCTTATAAAGCCGCCGTTGGCAACAGCGCCGATATATGGGTAATTTATGGATTCAAAAGCGTTAAGTGAGGTCGTGCGGGTCTTTACCGCACGGCAGCCCTTTATTACCGCGTCCCCGAAGGCTATATATACGCCGCCGGTCAGCTCGCTGGCGGCTATTATGGCGTTATGCAGGTTTTTGCGCCCGTCTGAATCCGGCCTGACTATGGGATACTGGGAACCTGTAAGCACCACGGGTATATCTATATCCCTGAGCATAAAAGAAAGCATAGACGCAGTGTACGCCATTGTATCCGTTCCGTGGGTTATCACTATGCCTGAGCAGCTTTCCCGGGCTTTTATCACCGCCTTGGCCATCTGCTGCCATTCCTCAGGCTGTATGTTCGAGCTGTCCATATGGAACAGGTCGGTATACTCTATCTTATGTCCGCCCGGCACGTATTCAAGCAGCTCCTTTGCACCGAGTCCCGGCATAAGCCCATTAGGTGAAGGTACGCACGCGATGGTTCCACCGGTAGCGATGATATGCAGCTTTTTCATAGTGACAGCCTCCGAAATGAAATTTTTGACGTGTCCTGTTCTGTTACCTTGATTATAGCTTTTGCCGCATCACTTCGCAACGGCAATATTGCAAGCTATGCACCGCATGAGTTATAATTGTTAAGGAAACACAGGCATATCCACTAAAATTTCCGCCCAGAGGTATAGCTTAAATGAAACTCAACAGCAAACGCACCTTTATCATCGGCCTGGCATTCTTTTCCATATGCGCTTTCTGGCAGATGTATGACAATATTGTACCGCTCATTTTAAAATACCGCTACGGCATAAGCGACGGCATATCCGGGCCCATAATGGCTCTGGACAATGTATTGGCACTGTTCATGCTGCCGCTTTTCGGCACGCTCAGCGACAGGAAGGGCGCGAGAATGCCTTTTATAGTCATCGGCACGGCGGGCGCGGTGATACTCACGGTGTGCCTTTCCTTCGCAAAGACATTTTCAATGTTCTTTACGCTGCTTGCGCTGCTGCTGGTATCCATGAGCATATACCGTTCTCCGGCCGTTGCACTGATGCCTGACGTTACGCCCAAGCCTCTGCGAAGCAAGGCCAACGCCATAATCAATCTTATGGGCGCGCTTGGCGGCGTATACACACTGGCCATGACAAGCTTTCTTGTCAAGGGCTCTGCGGTGGACGACCCCAGCTACCTTCCGCTTTTCATAGCTGTCGCGGCGCTTATGGCGATATCGGTAACCGCCCTTGCCCTTTTCGTCAACGAAAAGAAGCTCAAGGCTGAGGCCGACATAATAAATGACAGGATCGATGCCGAAACGGTGGCAAAACTCGACCTTTCCGGTAATGAGGGGCGCAAGCTGTCCCCGGAAATGTTCCGCAGTCTCATGCTTATACTCTTCTCCGTTTCCTTCTGGTACATGGGCTACAATGCCGTGACTACCGCCTTCACCCGCTACGCCACCGAGATGTGGGGGCAGGATGTGGGCGGCGCCTCCACCTGCCTTATGATAGCTACGGTAGGCGCGGTAATATCCTACATACCGATTGGCATGATATCCTCAAGGATAGGCCGCAAGAAGACTATACTCATAGGCGTGGCGCTGCTTGCCGGCTGCTTTGCCCTCGGCGCCTTAATGGCCGCCACCTTCTCCCCCCTGCTCTATGTCATGTTCGCCCTGGTGGGCTTTGCATGGGCGGCAATAAACGTAAACAGCTATCCTATGGTGGTTGAGATATCCACCAGCTGCGATGTGGGCAAGTATACGGGATATTACTACACCTTCTCCATGGCAGCCCAGATAGCCACACCCATAATATCCGGCCAGCTCCTTCAGCACGTGGGCTACAATACTCTTTTTCCCTACGCGGCAATCATGGTATCTATATCCTTTATAACCATGTCCCTCACCCGCCACGGCGACAGCAGGCCAGAGAAAAAAGGCAAGCTGGAGTCCTTTGACATAGAGGATTAGGCAAAAAGTCCGGAGGCCAAACTGGCGGTTGAGAGCTTTTCAACCGCCGGTTGAAAAATGTTTTTTCCCTTTGAAACGAATGGGTTATAGCTTAACCGTCGCATTTATGGCATAATCCCGGTGTAAAAGAAATGAACGAAAAGCAAAAGGAGAAAAATATGATCGACAACACCGAAACCAACAATACCGATACTTTGGGCAAGCGCATAATGGCGCTGCGCAAGGCCGCGGGCATGACCCAGGAGCAGGTGGCGGAGCGGCTGGGCGTATCCCCACAGGCGGTGAGCAAGTGGGAGAACGACGTATCCTGCCCCGACGTCGCAACGATACCCCGCATAGCCCAGCTGTTTAACGTATCCACAGACGAGCTTCTCGGCCTCAAGGCAAGCACCGTCAGGCCGGCCGATACTTCTTCATACAGCCATGGAAACGGCAGCTGCTGCAAATCCTCCTCCGCAACTCAGGGCATAGGCTTCGGCCTGCTGCTGATAGTGCTGGGTATAGCATACCTTGTAAGCCGCAGCACGAACGCTTCATTTAATATATGGGGCATACTGTGGCCCACAGTGCTCCTCGGCCTCGGCGTTTCCTCCGCCATTAAGCACCGTTCCGTTTTTTTTCTTGGCGTCGCGGGCATGGGCTTTTACTATCTCCTCTTCAATCTGGGAAATAAGATGCCCTTTGAAATGAGCTGGAGCATCGTCATGCCCTTTGCACTTATACTGTTCGGCATAGACACGGTACTGAAAAAGCTATTTCCCTCCTTTTGGGGCAGGGATGACGGCGGGCATTGGGACGGCGGCAAAAGGGCCGTGCGCAGCTTTTCCTGCGAAAACGGCTTCGTATCCTGCTCCACCGAATTCGGCGAGAACATACTCGGCGCTGAGCCCTGCGACATAACCGGAGGGCGGATAAAGACCACCTTCGGCCACTGTGTGCTGGATCTTTCCGCATGTACCTTCGCCCCGGAGACTCACTTCAGCATTGAGACCTCCTTCGGCAGTCTCGAGTTGATTCTGCCGCGCAATGTTCGGGTGAATTCCAGCGTTGAAGCAGCCTTTGGCGGCGTTGAAACAAAGGGGCATCCGGACAGTGCAGATGCCATACTCAATCTCTGCGGCAGCACCGCCTTCGGCGCAACTCAGATAAGATATAATTAGGGCATAAAGCAAAAGCGCCGCCGAAATAGACGGGTGTCCGTAAAACAGTTAATCCTCCGTATGGCTTAGACCATGCGGAGGATTTGTTTATGTCTAATCTTCAAACTTGCTGGCGGCAAACGGTTTGTCAAAACCGTTTGCGGACGGCAAGTCCACAGGGGATAGCCGCACAAGCGTCGCAAGGGGGTGTAGCCACCTTGACGGAACGAAGTGACGAAACATGCTCGGTCGAGCAGTTTTCTTCTGCTGACCGGGAATGAAGCTCCGCAGGACGCACTACTCTCGACAGAGAGTATAGAAGTGCGCCCTTTAGTTCCTAAAGGGATTTTCCGTTTTCGCTTTTCAGAAAATTCCTTTGTTATATTTGAACTGTCCATAGAGCATAAATCCCAAACCAACAACTACTCCCGGTAGGATGATAACTGCCATAGCGGTCTCGCTCCAAAACAAAGCAATGTACCCTAAGATAAAAGATACTCCCATTATAAGCGTGCCTGTGCCAACGACTTTTCCGTACTTAGGTATATCCTCTTCTTTTACTTTTCGTCTGTTGTACGAATGTATCGTACTGATATTACCTTTGATGTTTGTAATGCCAAGCACAGAAATAAACAACCCCAAAATCAATAATATCAAATTATCCATGCTGTCCTCCTAAAAATAGAATAGTTCTTCGAATTTCTTATCTAAGGCAATGCAAAGGATAAGAGCTAACTTTGCTGTTGGGTTGAATTGCCCTGTTTCGATAGAACTGATAGTGTTTCTCGACACACCCACCATTTCTGCAAGCTGTGCTTGAGAAAGATTTGCTGCCATACGAACTTCCTTTAAGTGATTTTTCAGATGCAACTGCTCTTTCATACTCTCACCTCTAAAAGGCGACGAATAAATCCGGCAAATGCCAAGACGGAAAGAATCAAAAATAGGATGGTTAGCACCAAATCACTTTTTCGTTTCATTTTGATAAAGCGAACTAACCATTGCGTTGAAAGAATGCTGAAGTATATAACCCACGGACTATAAATCATGGTATGAGCAAGCATAGAGGATAGTAAGGACAGGAGACAACACACTAAAGCACCTACTCTGCCTGCATGACTTCCTGCTTGATATATCACTTCTATTTCTGCTAAGTCTTTGTTCTTATGCTCTTTTCGACTTGCGTTTAAGATATCGTCCTTTTTCATATGAACACCTCCGCTCCAAGTTTTCTTTGCATATCCTAATTATACCTTTGCCAAGTTCTCTTGTCAATAGGTTTTGTGAAAAAGATACAGTTCGTTCAGGAAATTCTGAACGCCCGAACTTTATTTGTCCAGGCGCTCTCAGTATCAGTCATAAATCAGCTCAAACTTCACAACTTCCTCTGCCTGTGCCTTGCAAGCGTTCATCTGCCGCACCCATTCCATTTGGTTTTCGGCTTTCAGCTGTTCGGTCACGCCGTTTTGCTCTGCCAGTGACCGCACGATCAGCTCCATGCGGTTTCGTGCCGCTTCGTCAATCTTAGCGCAATACTGTCTTACGTACACCCAGCTATACACGGGGGATTTTATTGTTCTGAAATTACTGCGCGAGGCCTGTTCCGCCTGTTCCGGCGCCCTCGACGGTGCCTGAGGCAGCAGCGCCGGGGTTTGCAAGGCCCAACGTCCCGTCCTCGTTTGCTTTCAGCTCATACTGAGGGTCGAGGGGCTCTCCGGCGTAGCCGGGCCATACATAGTAGCGGGTGGGATGCATTTTGTACTCGGTGTTGCCTATGGACTTGGTCTCTACAACCTTGCCCTTGAGCTTGTAGGTCTTGAAGGATTCGTATATGGAACCCTTGACCGCCTTGTTCTTGAGCATCCAATAGGGGGAATACAGGCTGTTCTTTACCTCGTATTCGGGTACGCCGGGCTCAAGGGGCTCTACCAGCGTGGAGCTGAGCTCTATCTCGTCAAAGGTATCCGGGAAGGGCTGGCCGTAGATGGAGCAGTTCACGGTGTAATTCTTGGTGTCTATCCAAGTGAACACGTAACAGGGGGACTCGGTATTGTTTTTCCACTTGAAGTCGATATAGCCGGTTACGGTGTTTATGGTAGCATCAAGACCGTTGGGATAGCCGCTGGGGGTGGAATGAGGACGGCGCGCCGTAACCTCAAAGTCCCCGTACAGAACCGCCATATATGTGGTAGTGGCTATCTGGCATACGCCGCCGCCAGGCTGGTCCTCATGGTCGGCGCCGCCCGCTATTACGGCCGGGGCAGGCTTCCAGCCATTACTGAGGGTGCGGTCTCCCAGTATGGTATTGGCGGAGAATTCTTCGCCGGGCTGGAGCACTGTGCCGTATACCATGCCGCAGGCCTTCTCAAGATTATGGCAGCGGTTGGTGTTGCGGCGCTTGCTCTTATAGGTGGTGGAGGCCGTGCCTCTGAGGAACAGGCTCTCCTTGAGCTTTTCTACGGTAACATCTGAATGTATGGGGGCCATGGCGACCTCAATGTCGCCAAAGTCCTTGCTCTCGCACCGTGTACGCACGGTGGCCATAAGCGCGTCAACGTCTACTCCATAGCCGTCTACAGGCTCGGTAAAATCGAAAAATACGTCCCGGGGATCGGTTATGGCCTGCTTGTCAGCGCCAAGTCCCGCTTTTTTTGCCTCCTCGCCTACCAGACCAAGGTCGGAAGTATCATAAGCGTTGGTCTTGGTGCTCTTCTCCGGGTAATGCACGGTGAAGCTTGCAGGAGTTGCAGGAGTTGTAACTTCGTCTGCGAAGGAATGTATAAAGCTCTCGACGCCGGTAGGCTCCACGGTATAATCAATGGTATAAGCCCTGCCGTTTTCCTTTATGTCCTTAAGCTCGGCGGTAAGCGCCTGATAATCGCCTTCGCGGGCGAGGGACATGGCCTCGTTCAGTATTTCCTCGGTGTTGCAGGTTACGGTGAATTTAGAGGAATCAGCCGTATAGCTCTTGCCGTTGCAGGTGAACGTCAGATGAACGCTGCCGGCTATCTCCTTTTCGGCGGTACCGGCCAGCGTGGCTTTTGCTTCATTAAGCGTTTGGCCGGAAATATCAACTCCGTTTACCGTTACGCCATCATGGAAGGTGGTGGAATTCATTATTTGCTGACGCTGCTGCTCGCGGTAAATAATAAAATAGTACAGCGTGCCCAGCACCACGAGAAGAGCCGCCAATACTATAAGCAGGATCCTTACGATCTTGCCGGAGGATTTTTTCTTGTTTTTCTTTGACGTCTTCGACGTCCTTTCGCGTGTCCTTGTTTCCATTTTATCTCCGCTTTATCCTTAAAATTATCTCTTGCACTAATGCCTTTCCGTATCCGGCGTCAAAGCTGCTGGCACGGTATCCTTAATTATATGTGATTGTGGGACATAATGTAAAGCCCCGTAAAACATTTTAGCAGGTATATTTACCAGAGCATTTGTACCATCAGTTGACAAGGACACACAAGGTCTTAGAAGCCAAACAGCACGGCATAACTGTGTCGTCCTCATTTGAAATACAACCAGTATTTCTGCACTCGTCCTCCTTGTTCTGCCATACTCTTTGGCTTCTAAAACTCGAAGACCCTAAAGAGCTTGTTTTGAGGGCGATCCAAGGCCGAGGAGCGCAGTACTACTGGATGTAATACAAGCGACGAGAACGCAGGAGCGTACCAAAACAAGCCTTTAGGGCTTGTGTGCTCTTGTCAACTGATGGTAAGGGTCCCTGATAAAGCTTTGGTTGCAAAGTATAGCACTATGATGCTAAAATTAACCTTTAGCAGGGAAATAACAGGAGGAACTGTCATGCGAAGTATCCAAACCAGAACGATAGTGCTTTACGGGCTGTTTATAGCCGTGATTTTTCTTCTTGGACTTACGCCGCTTGGCTATATAAACCTTCCCATAGCAGCCATAACCACGGTGCATATCCCGGTGATAGTGGGCGGATATGTGCTGGGCAAAAAGGGCGGAGCGGTACTGGGATTCTTCTTTGGCCTTACCAGCCTCATGCGCTGCTTTACCACCCCGGACGCCACGGCGGCGGTGATACTCGGAACAGGCACAGGATTTGGAGCGTATAACCTGCTTCTTATTCTGGCGGTCATATTTCTTCCACGTATACTCACCGGACTGTTTTCCTCCGCGCTGTATGAGCTTATAGGCGGTACCGGCAAGAGGCAGATAGCTGCCATGGGTGTAAGCGCTTTCGCAGGCAGTATGACAAATACGGTATTTTACCTCGGCGGCCTGTATCTTCTGGCCTTCGAACAGACCGCAAACATAATGGGCGTGGCGGGCAGCGCGCTGCTCAAGGCGCTCATGGGCATAGTGGCTTTCAACGGCGTGCTTGAGGCAATGGCTGCGGTGATACTTTGTACTGCGGTAGGCAAGGCGTTGAGCGCGTACATCAACAAAAAATAAATATACGGAGATAATTACAAACAATGCTTCTGGTAATGGACATTGGCAATACCAATATAAAGACCGGCCTTTTCAAGGACGGCAGGCTCCAGAACTCATGGCGTCTGCGTACGGATTCTCTGCGCACAGCGGACGAGTACGGCACCCAGATGGAGGGCTTTTTCGGTCATTTGAATATAGATACCCGCGAAGTAGACGGCATAATAATGTCCTCAGTTATACCGTCCATGAACTACACCATGGAGCATATGTGCGAGCTGTACTTTCATCAGCAGAAGGTCATGGTGGTAAACAGCGAGATGAACCTGGGAATATCCATACGCTACGATATGCCTTCGCAGCTGGGCTCCGACCGTATCTGCAATGCGGTCGAAGCTTACCATATCTACGGCGGCCCCTGCACAATAGTGGATTTCGGCACTGCAACCAACTTCGCCGTGGTATCGGCTGAGGGCGAGTTCCTGGGCGGCCTCATATGCCCCGGCATAATGGTATCAGCAGACGCCCTCATAGAGCGGGCTGCCATGCTGCACAAGGTGGAATACATAAAGCCCGAGAAGGTCATAGGCACCAACACCCGCGACGGCATACAGTCCGGAGTCATACGGGGCTATGTGGGCCAGGTGGACTACATACTCCGGCAGATAGAGAAGGAGCTGGGCGTAAAGCAGACGGTAGTGGCTACAGGCGGCATGTCCAACATGATAGCCAGCGAGACAGACAGGATAAACTACGTCAATCCTACCCTAACCCTGGAAGGCCTTGCACGCATATACGACATGAACCGTTAGCGGGAGAACCACTCAACAACGTAACATGCGCTGAGCATCAGCTGGAGAAAAAACAGAACATAGCATACGCTGCGCCGGGTGTTATCATTCCGGCGCTTGTATATTTCTGCGCCTATGAGCGGCACGGCGGGTATTATCCCCGCATAAAGCAGAAAAAGCACAGTCATATCGATACCTTCCTTTATTGTGATAGATAACCGTGTTGCATGTATATACAGCATAACATCCGGGTATAAGCTTATTCGATAGTGGAAGTTTGGCAATATGGGAATAATATAGTACAAACATTTGTGCGATTGTGCTATAATGCTATACAGGTGGGTAATGCGACCAACAACCCCCAAATTATCGAAGGAGAATAAAACCATGGTAACTCATATCGTTTGCCACAAGTACACCGACAGAGAAGAAGCAAAGAAGATAGCCCCAATGCTCAAGGGCCTGGTAGGCAAGGTTCCCGGCCTTATCAGCATGGAAGCCGGCGCCGACTTCATGGGCAGCGGCAGGAGCTATGATTTGGCGCTTATCGCAAAGTTTGCGAACCGCGAGGATCTGGCGGTTTACGCCGACCATCCGGAGCATGTAAAGGTAAAGCAGTATATCCATAAGGTGCTGGTAAACGGCATATCCGTGGATTTCGAGGATTGATTTTTTTCGGGAGTTTAAGGTATCAGCATGGGAGAGTTCAAAGTAGTATCCCCCTTTGAGCCGCAGGGCGACCAGCCCGAGGCTATAGCCGCCCTGAGCGAGGGCGTAAAGCGGGGGGACAGGCTTCAGGTGCTTTTGGGTGTCACCGGCAGCGGCAAGACCTTCACCATGGCGAAGGTGATAGAGCAGGTGCAAAAGCCTACTCTTGTCATCGCCCATAACAAGACCCTTGCGGCACAGCTTTGCGGCGAGCTGAGGGAGTTCTTCCCGGACAGCGCGGTAGAGTATTTCGTCTCGTACTATGACTACTACCAGCCTGAGGCGTACATAGCCTCGTCGGATACATATATAGAAAAAGTAGCCACAGTAAACGACGAGATAGATAAGCTGCGCCACAGCGCTACCTGCGCCCTGAACGAGCGGAGGGACGTTATAATAGTGGCTTCCGTAAGCTGTATATACGCTCTGGGAGACCCGGCGGAATACCTTAAACTCTCCATATCCCTGCGCAAGGGCATGGAGATAGACCGGGATGAGGTAATGCGGCGGCTGGTTGATATACAGTACCAGCGCAACGAATACGACTTTGTCCGGGGCACCTTCCGGGCAAAGGGGGACGTGTTGGAGGTGTTCCCCTCCAACTGGTCGGATAAGGTGCTGCGCATCGAGTTCTTCGGCGACGAGGTGGAGCGCATAAGCGAAGTAAACTGTACTACCGGCGAGATACTTCTGGACAGGAGCCATGTGGCAATATTCCCCGCCTCCCATTACGCTACGGGCAGGGACAAGCTGGTAAAGGCCCTTGGAGAGATAGAACATGACATGCAGGTCAGGGTAGAGGAGTTTAAGGCGGAGGATAAGCTGATAGAGGCACAGCGCATAGAGCAGCGCACTACATACGATATGGAGATGATGCGTGAGATAGGCTACTGTCAGGGTATAGAGAACTACTCCCGCTACTTTGACGGCCGCAGTCCGGGTCAGCCTCCGTATACGCTGCTCGACTATTTCCCGAAGGATTTCCTGATGATAATAGACGAGTCCCATGTGACGCTGCCCCAGATACGGGGTATGTACAGCGGGGATTTATCCCGAAAGACAGCCCTCGTGGATTACGGCTTCCGCATACCGAGCGCCTATGACAACAGACCCCTGAAGTTTGACGAGTTTAAGGAGCGGGTAAATCAGCTCATATGCGTATCTGCTACACCCGGCGAGTATGAACTGAGCCGGGCCAGCCAGGTGGCGGAGCAGGTGATACGCCCCACAGGACTATTGGATCCCGAGATTGAGGTGCGCAAGGTAGAGGGACAGGTGGACGATCTGCTGGGCGAGATAAAGAAGACCGCCGCCAAGGGGGAAAGGGTGCTGGTCACTACCCTTACAAAGCGAATGGCGGAGATGCTGACGGAATATCTTGACGGCATGGGCATACGGGTGCGGTACATGCACTCGGAAATCGAGACAATAGAGCGAATGGAAATAATCCGCGACCTGCGCCTGGGGGAGTTTGACGTTCTGGTAGGCATAAACCTCCTCAGGGAAGGGCTGGATCTTCCGGAGGTGGGCCTCGTTGCCATACTGGACGCGGACAAGGAGGGATTCCTGCGCTCCGCAACGTCGCTGATACAGACTACAGGCCGCGCCGCGCGAAACGCGGACGGCAGGGTAATAATGTACGCGGATACCATAACGCCTTCCATGAAGGAGGCAATAGACGAGACTGCCCGCCGTCGCCAAAAGCAGCAGGCATATAATAAGGAACACAACATTACGCCGAGGACAATCACAAAGGCGGTCCACGGCATAATTGAGATAAGCGGCAGGCCCAAGGAGGCCCGGGAGGACAGGGAAGCCCGCGCAGAGATACTGCGTGAGCAGATGCGGGCAGCGGCGGCCGAGCTGGACTTTGAAACGGCTGCAAGGCTACGCGACAGGCTGTTCGACCTGACAGGAGAGGATAAGCCCAGAAAGATAGCTCCCGGCATGCCGGGCAGCACGAAGAAGGCAAGAGGAAGAACGAGAAAGTAAAGTGATGAATGAAAAGCTTATAATAAAGGGCGCAAGAGAGCACAACCTGAAAAATATAGACCTTACACTGCCGCGCAACAAGCTTATAGTGTTTACGGGACTCAGCGGCAGCGGCAAGTCCTCTCTGGCGTTCGATACCATATACGCCGAGGGACAAAGAAGATACGTGGAGTCGCTGTCATCTTATGCCAGGCTGTTCCTGGGCCAGATGGAAAAGCCGGATGTGGACTACATCGAGGGCCTGTCCCCTGCTATAAGCATAGACCAGAAGAGCACCTCCAATAACCCGCGTTCCACTGTTGGAACTGTCACCGAGATTCACGACTACATGCGCCTGCTGTATGCCCGCGTAGGCATACCTCACTGCCCCAAGTGCGGAAGGGTGATAGAGCGGCAGAGCATAGATCAGGTGGTGGACAGGGTGATGGCCCTTGATGGACGCATACAGATAATCGCCCCTGCCGTGCGGGCAAAGAAGGGCGAGCACGCAAAGCTCTTGGAGCAGATACGCAAGGACGGCTACGTCCGCGTCCGTGTTGACGGAGAGGTGTACGACATAAACGAGGTGCCCCCTCTCGATAAGCAAAAGAAGCACACCATAGACGTAATAGTGGACAGGCTAATCATAAAGCCCGGAATAGAGGGACGCCTTGCGGAATCCATGGAGACCGCCTTCGCCTTCGGCGACGGCCTTGCAAAGGTGGACGTGATAGGCAAGGAGGAGCTTATCTTTTCCGAGAAGTACTCCTGTCCGGACTGCGGCATATCCATTGAGGAGCTCACGCCCCGCATGTTCTCCTTCAACAATCCCTACGGCGCCTGCCCCTGCTGCAGCGGACTGGGTATGCTGATGAAGATAGACCCGGACATAATAGTACCCGACAAAAGCCTGTCTCTAAATCAGAACGCCATAAATGTCAGCGGCTGGCAGAGCGGTAAAAACGGCGGCAGCATGTCCAACATGTACTTTTCGGCCCTGGCTGAGCACTACGGCTTTTCCATGGATACACCCTTTATAGAGCTGCCAAAGAAGGTACAGGAAATATTGCTCTACGGCACAGGGGAGGAAAAGCTGGAGGTAAAGTACCAGCGAGAGTTCGGCAGCGGCACCTTCCAGACCACCTTCGAGGGAGTGATAACAAACCTGGAGCGGAGGTACAGGGAGACAACCTCCGACGCTGCCAAGCAGGATATTGAGGCGTATATGTCCAACATACCCTGTCCGGAGTGCAGGGGAAAGCGACTCAAGCCGGAAAGCCTTGCCGTTACGGTGAACGGCGTCTCCATCGCAGAGATGAGCGACATGACAGTCACCGAGGCGCGAAGGTTCATAACCTCATTGAAGCTTACGGATACCGAGCGCATGATAGCGGAGCGGATACAGAAGGAAATAGACGCACGGCTTGGCTTCCTTGAAAACGTGGGCCTCGATTATCTGACCCTTTCAAGAGGCGCTTGTACGCTGTCCGGCGGCGAGGCTCAGCGCATTCGCCTTGCCACTCAGATAGGAAGCGGCCTTATGGGCGTGCTTTACATACTGGACGAGCCGAGCATCGGACTGCACCAGCGGGACAACGCCAGGCTTTTAAGCACGCTAAAGGGAATGCGTGACATGGGCAACACACTTATCGTAGTGGAGCACGATGAGGAGACCATGCTGGACGCGGACTATATAGTCGATATAGGCCCGGGCGCAGGAGAGCATGGCGGAAGGGTAATCGCTCAGGGCACGCCGGAGGAGATAATGGCGTCGGAGAACTCCATTACCGGCCAGTATCTATCCGGACGCAGGTTCATACCCCTGCCTGAAAGCAGGCGCCGCAACGGCGACAAGTGGCTCAGGGTAAAGTGCGCGCGGGTAAACAACCTTAAAAATATAGATGTGGACATACCCCTTGGCGTGTTCACCTGCGTTACAGGGGTATCCGGCAGCGGCAAGAGCAGCCTGGTGAATGAGGTCGTCAAGAAGACACTGCTCCACGATCTGAACAGGGCTAAGTATATCCCAAAGGACGTGTGCGACGGCATAGAGGGAATAGAGCAGCTGGATAAGATAATAGACATAGACCAGTCCCCCATAGGCCGCACGCCCCGCAGCAACCCGGCTACATATACCGGCCTTTTCGATATGATACGCGACGTATTCGCCATGACGCCCGATGCGAAGGTGAGGGGCTACAGCAACGGCCGCTTCAGCTTCAACGTAAAGGGAGGAAGGTGTGAGACCTGCCACGGCGACGGTATGCTCAAAATAGAGATGCACTTCCTGCCGGACATATATGTGCCCTGCGAGGTATGCAAGGGCAAACGGTATAACCGTGAAACTCTTGAGGTAAAATACAAGGGCAGGAGCATTTCCGACGTATTGGATATGACGGTGGAGGAAGCGCTTGAGTTCTTCCGTCCCATAGAAAAAATAAAGCGCAAGCTGCAAACCCTGTATGACGTGGGCCTGGGCTATATAAGGCTGGGTCAGCCCTCCACCCAGCTATCGGGCGGCGAGGCGCAGCGGGTAAAGCTCGCTACCGAGCTTTCCCGCAGGGATACCGGTAAGACGCTCTACGTGCTGGACGAGCCTACCACCGGACTTCACGTTGCGGATGTGCAGCGGCTTCTTGATATACTGCAGCGGCTTGCGGACGGCGGCAGCACGGTGGTGGTCATAGAGCACAACCTCGACGTCATAAAGTGCGCGGACTATATAATTGACATGGGCCCTGAGGGAGGCGCAGGCGGAGGTACCGTTATAGCAAAGGGCACGCCCGAAGAGGTGGCAAAGGTAAAGGAAAGCTACACCGGTCAATACCTTGCCCCAATACTCTATAGGGACGCCGAAAGGACAAAGCGAAAATAACAATACCGGCGGCCATCCTTCGAAATACCGCGCAATTATTATGCTTGAAAACTAATGATGATGAATGTATAATAGCTTTGATCAAGCTTATGTTTCCAAAGATGGAGGATTATAATAGATGGAGTTTCGTAGGGTTTCCGAAGCGGTCATAAGGCGCATGCCCAAGTATTACAGGCAGCTTACTGTTCTGAGGGATCAGGGCATGGAGCGTATCTCATCCGGGCGTCTGGCCCAGATGATGCGCCTTAACGCTTCTCAGGTAAGGCAGGATTTCAATTGCTTCGGCGGATTTGGCCAACAGGGCTACGGCTATAACGTAAACACGCTGCTTGCCGAAATAAAAAACATACTCGCTATAACCCACCCTTACAACGCCATAATCGTGGGCGCCGGCAACATCGGTACCGCCCTTGCCAACTTTGACGGGTTCGAGCAGGAAGGTTTCATAATAAAGGCGCTGTTTGACGTAAAGGAAGAGCTGCTGGGCACAGAGATAGACGGGAAGCCAGTGTATCATATAGACGAGATGGAAAGGTACGTTCAGGAAAACAATATCACTATAGGCGTTATCGCCGCGCGCAGAAGCGTTGCTCAGGGGATTGCCGACAGAATGGTAGCCTCCGGCATAAAGGGCATATGGAACTTTGCCCCCATGGACGTAACGGCTACGGTACCGGTTGAGAACATACATATGACTGACAGCCTTATCTGTCTGATGTACAAGATGCACCACAATGTGATAAGCGAAAACTAATGCAAATACAGCAAGGGCCGTCTGAAAAGGACGGCCCTTTGGATTAATATGGCGAAACGCTGATTATGCCTGTTATAGAGCGGTAAGTATCCGTGCTTACAAGCTCTTTTTTTATCAGGTTGTTATCTGCATCGTAATACAGCTTGTAGCTTTCCGCTACGCTGCCCCTTCGGGGCTTGCGGGTAATCTTACTCTGGCCTGGGGCCAGGGAATAATCAAATTCGGTATTTGTTCCGGGACTGCTCAGCGCCCTTATCTTTTTTGAAGTAAGCTCTATGTGCTGCCCATCGGGCAGCGGGCGGCCGTATATCCTCACAGTGACAGTCTTTGCCTTGGCGTCGGCAGTTGCCGATACGGTCACGGGTACTTCCTGTGTGTTCCTGAATTTGAAGTTAGGCCCGCCGGTGGATATTGTGGCGTCGCGGCCTATGTCAACATATCCCAGCGGCCAGGAATGGTGACTTCTTTCCGTCACCTCAAGGTCGGCCATCAATACCGCGTTGTACAGAGTGGTGGATACCTGACATACTCCGCCGCCGTATTCCTGAACGTACGTACCCTCCTTTATGGCTGTGGCGGTCTTCCAGCCATTATCCTTATTGCGGTCGCCTATGGCGGCGTTCATATCGAATTCCTCTCCGGGGGCAATGGCGGTTCCGTCTATCATGTCTGCCGCTTTGCATATGTTGAATACCCGGTTTGCCTTGCCGTATGTGCCGCCGGCAAACGATGTGGAAAATTCGGATATCAGCTGTGTGTCCGCCTTGGCCATGTCGGTGGTGTATTCGGGCAGGATGGGGGAGGAATTGGCTGTGACGCTGCCGCCGCTGCTGCCCGTGATAAGGGCGGAAATCTGGGATGTAAGGTCGTCAAAATCTATACTGCGTCCATCCCTATGCTCGGTGTAGCGAAAGCCGCCCTTGGCCTTGTCATAGCTTGCACCGGCGTTTTCCGGGGCGTATTGCAGCGATGCGGATTGCTGCTCAAGCGCAGCCTTCAGCTCACCGCTGTCTGCCGTCATGGAAGTATGAAGCTGGCGGGCCCCATTGGCTGCCGGCCAGTATTTTTTCAGCGACAGCGCCTCGAGTATGACTTCACGGGTATTGAATGCGACGGGCAGCAGGCTGCCGGATATGTCAAGGCTGTCCTCGCCGGCGGATACGGTGTAGTATAGTGCTTTGAGCGCCTCTGTATGGGCGGATTCCACAGCCTCGAATGCCTCGGCCGGGCTCATGCCTGAGACATTCACTCCGTCTATTGTTATACATTCTCCCAAACGGGCGCCGTCGGCTTCCGCCTCCTCTATGGAGGAATAGCCGGAAGAGCAGGCGGCACAGCATAGGCAGCACAGCAGAATGGAGAACATAGCAAATATTTTTTTCATGCCAAAAAATATCCTCGCGGTCAAATTATTGTATGCTTTAGTATTGCCATATGCTTTATGGCCAATGCGCGGGGTATTTTGGGTATAAATGCCGTCAACCAAACCTGTATACAAAGAATACACGTATGCTTGAATGTTTTAAATATCGGGTGTACAATATACATATAAGCAACCTTGCTCCGAAGGAGATGCAGAGATAGATATGTTTTTTGATTTGAGCGATAAGCAATCGCTGACTACAAAGGTATACAATCACATTCGGAACGGCATACTGGACGGAAGCTATAAGGACGGGGACTTTCTCGTGGAGACGCGCCTCGCCGAGGAGCTGGAGGTCAGCCGTACACCTATAAGAGAAGCTTTGAAGCAGCTGGAGCTGGAGGGTCTTGTGGTATCCATACCAAATCGTGGCTCAATGGTTCAGGCCATATCCGAAAACGATATAGACGATATATTCACAATTCGCCAGATACTTGAGGGTCAGGCGGCTTATTGGGCTACTCAGAGGATAACCCAAGAGCAGATGGACAGTCTGACCGAAAAGCTGGAGCTGATGGATTTCTACACCAAAAAAGGGGATGCCAACCAGCTTACAAGGCTTGACAACGAGTTCCACGATATAATCTACAAGGCCAGCGACAGCAGAATGCTTAAGCATATTCTGGGTTCGCTGCATCAGAACATACGTCGGGCGCGCACCAGCAATCTTAACCTTCCTGCCCGTTCCAATGAATCCCTTGAGGAACACAGGGCCATATTCGCCGCTATGAAGGCGAAGGACGCGCTGGCCGCCAAGAAGGCGATGGAGGAGCACATAAAGAACGCTCACAGCGCCAAGGGTTAGGTCATTTAATGCGCTCCAATAGGGCGCATTTTTCTTATTTTACATGAGGAGGACAAAAGCATGCTGCGCATGGAATACACAGCAGAAATTCACAGCACAGGCGGCCCGGGACTGTTTATATTCGGCAGGGCGGAGGAGTCGGGCGAGAGGCTGCTGACTGAGTATCGCGGCAAAGTGCGGCTAATTTATCTCGACCCTCCCTTCGGTACCGGCGACGCCTTTGAGATAAGCCGGGGGACAAAAGGAAAAAAGATAAAGGTACCGGCGTACAGCGATAAAATGTCGGACGACGCCTACATGGAAATGATGAAAAACGTGCTGGAGCTGTGCCGTGAGCTTATGACCTCCGATGGCACCCTGTACCTGCACGTGGATTACCGCATGGCCGCCTATCTGCGGGTGCTGCTGGATGAGGTATTCGGCAAAAAGAACTTTGTGAATGAGATAATCTGGGCATACAGGTCTGGCGGAAGGGCTACAAAGCACTTTTCACGTAAGCATGACAATATCCTTGTCTACCGCAAGGGCAGGAGCAACTACTTCAATATCGAGGCTGTGGGGATACCCCGGGGGCCGGAGCGCCGCAACCATATGAAACGGCACATCGATGATACCGGCAGGATATACTACTCTATACGCTCTGGCGGCAAACTGTATAAGTACTATGAGGATTCGCTGATATACCCAAGCGACGTATGGACCGACATAGAGCATCTTCAGCAACGGGATCCGGAACGCACGGGCTACAGCACTCAGAAGCCCGAGGCGCTGCTCAGACGTATAATACTGTCTTCATCAAACGAAGGGGACATAGTCGCAGACCTTTTTTCGGGCAGCGGAACCACGGCGGCCGAAGCCCAGAAGCTGGGACGCAGATGGATAGCTGTGGATCCTTCTCCCGCAGCGCTTATGACCCTGCGAAAAAGGCTTCTTGACAACAACAGCGACGCCAGCCTTCTAAAGACAGCGGCAGGCATGGATATAGAATATCTGCAAACGCCGGCTTCCGGGAAAAAGCCAAGCATAACCGTGCAAAGGACCCGCACAGGGTTTACTGTAACACCTGATGACGACAGCCTCGCCTACATGGCTGCGGGCAGGCTGGAGGAGGGCAGGTTTATCACTGAGACCTATGACACCTCGCCGCTTCCCGGCAAGAAACTCACCATTGCCAGCGGCAGGCACGCCATACTTGTGTCAGACCTGTGCGGCAATCTGTCGGTGTGGGGGAATTTAGATTAGGATAATGGAATTCAACGGAAACAGATACATAGGCGACATAGTATTAAAGAGAAGACCCGAGGGGGGCTCTTATCTGAACGATATACCCGCCGTGAAGTACCTGATGGAGGCGGGGCATATCGAACTCCGCTCGCCTGTGACGTTTTTTATAGGCGAGAACGGCACCGGCAAATCGACGCTGCTGGAAGCCATAGCTGTGGCAATGGGATTCAATCCGGAGGGCGGCACCAGAAACTTCAACTTTTCTACCCGGAATACCCATTCCGAGCTTTGCGACTGCATATCACTGACCAGGTACGGCTACCCGAAGGACGGATTTTTTCTCCGGGCCGAAAGCTTTTATAACGTCGCGTCAAATATAGATGAGCTGGACGAAGCGGGCGGGTTCGGCCCGCAAATAAAGGACAGCTACGGCGGACGATCCCTCCACGCCCAGTCTCACGGCGAAAGCTTTATTTCCCTGGTGCAGAACCGCTTTGGCGGTCGTGGATTGTACCTTCTAGACGAGCCGGAGGCTGCGCTGTCGCCAATGCGGCTTATGTCGCTGCTTGTGGCCATGGACGGTCTTGTAAAGAAAGCCTCACAGTTCATCATCTGTACCCATTCGCCAATACTTATGGCGTACCCCGGGGCGGAGATATACCAATTGAGCGATGAGGGCATAGAGCGTGCCGATTACAAAAACACCGAGCATTATATAGTCACAAAGCAGTTCCTCGACAACCCGGAAAGAATGCTGAAGTATCTTTTGGAGGAATAAACGGCACACAAAAAGGCCTTCCTTCAGGAAGGCCTCAGAGTGTCAAAAAAGTGGCTAAACGCCACTTTTTTGAGTTTTCTCATTCGGTGCTTGCGCCTATGGCGCGGCCAGCACCTCATGCAGGGAAAGCCTTGCTACGCAAGCGCCTTTTGCGGATTTGCCGCACATGTCGCCAAATCCGAATAAAGCCATAAGGGGCTGCGGCCCCTTATCAACCCCTGGGTTTATCGAGCTTTTTTTAATTACTCAGCAACTTCTTCAGCATATACGCTGACTTCCCTGCGGCCGAGATGCTTGGTCTCAAAGCGCACGATACCGTCTGCCTTAGCATAAAGAGTATCGTCTTTGCCCAGACCTACATTTACACCGGGATGGAAGTGAGTGCCGCGCTGGCGAACCAAAATGTTGCCTGCGAGAACGAACTGACCATCAGCACGCTTGGGGCCAAGACGCTTAGACTCAGAGTCACGACCGTTCTTGGTGGAGCCGCCGCCCTTCTTATGAGCAAAGAGCTGCAGATTGATGTTCATCATCGTGTTACACCTTCCTTTCTGATATTTTGATGTAATCACCATAGGTAGCGGCAATGGACCTGAGGCCCAGTGCCATCGTTTCCAAAATGATCTGTGCTTTTTCGCAGTCCTGATCGGATATGTCTGCAGGAAGCATGAAATACATATTCGCCTCTGTGATGTCGAGTGCCGTCTGTATCTTTAATACTTCGTTTATGCCCAGGGCCGCAGTCTGCGTCAGTGCGGACACTGCGCTGCAAACTATGTCACTGCCCTCATCGGCATACCCGGTATGTCCCTTGGCCTCAAAGCCAACAAGGCCGGATCTGTCGCGAATAAGCGTTACGTGCGTCATGCTTTAGCCGATGGACTCGATCTTGACCTTGGTGTAAGGCTGACGATGTCCCTGCTTTTTGCGTATGTTCTTCTTGGGCTTATAGTGGAATACTACGACCTTCTTGCCCTTGACCTGATCGACAACGGTTGCCTTGGCGGTAACGCCCTCTACTACGGGCTTGCCAACTACGACCTCGTCGCCGCACAGCATCAATACTTCAAATGCGACCTCAGCACCTACTTTGGCATCCAGCTTTTCGACGAGGATCTCGTCGCCGGCTTCTACCTTGTACTGCTTGCCACCGGTACGGATGATAGCGTACACGTCCTGTACCTCCTTCTTTAAATCTCGCCCATATTCGGCGGTGGATTATCTCCACGCTTACAAAGCCGATACGGAGCGGCTCACCGAACTATAATAACATGGCAAGTACGGCCTGTCAAGACGAAAAACCGCCTGTTTGCAAGATTATTTCTGCGTAAAGTCCAATTTCCTGCCGTCGCTTTGGAGGGTTATCTCGCCGCCGCGGGTAAGCAGTATATCCTTCACGCCCGCGTCCTCAAGCGCCTGTATTGTTTCCTGCTCCTCGGGATTTTTTTCGGAGCTGGTTATCACGGCGCTCTGCGCCCCCACAAGGCTGAAAAACTCCGGCAGGATCTTTTCGTATCTTCCGTGGTGCGGCACCTTAAGAAAGTCGTATCCGGCGTCGTTCAGTTCGTATTTTATATCTGCTATACGTTCTTTTTCGATATCACCGGTAAATAGCAGGCTGTTATTTCCATGGAATACTTCCGTCACGAGAGAAGAATTGTTGCTGGCATCATTTTCATAAACTTTGTCCGCCGGGTGTATGACAAGCTTTGTGCTGCCCAGCTGTATGTCCGTCTGCGAGGTGATTATAATAACCTTAACACCCCGATCTTCCGCCGCCGCCATGCATGCCGCAGATTCGTCGCTCTCCTTCATATATTCCGGCCGCAGCAATGCTTTCACATCAAAATCCTGTATTATCTGTGCAGCGCCGCCGGCGTGATCCCGATCAAAATGGGTTATCATGAGATAATCTATGCTTTCCACGCCCATATCTTCCAGGCGCTTTGCCACCTTTTTACCGTCTTTGGCAGTTCCCGCGTCCATGAGCAGATTTTTGCCGCCGCAGGTCATAAGGAATGAATCCGCCTTTCCAACATCGAAAAACGAAACTGCAAGCGTATCCGGTTCTTCCTTTATAGAGCAACCGCACAGCAGCATTGCCGCCATTATGGCAAATATGCATCGTTTCACGGGCACATTCCCCCTTTTTTATATGAATATACCATCACTTTGACTGGCCCACAACAAAAAGATTTTGAACATTTTTTGAATATGCTCATGCGCTGCTTTTCCTCATTATTCCACTTTTTTGTCGCGCATTTATTTCGCCCCTCCCGGCAATGCTACTTTTAGCGGAGAACAAGGAGGGCAACGGATATGGCTGTGAACAAGGTGGAGATATGCGGACTGGACACTTCCAAGCTTCCCATGATGACTTATGAGCGCAGTACTGAGCTGCTCAAAAAAATAAGCGAAGGCGACGAGGAGGCCCGCGATATCTTCATCAAGGAGAACCTGCGCCTTGTACTGAGCGTCATACAACGTTTTTCAGGTCGCGGTGAGCAGATGGACGACCTGTTCCAGGTGGGCTGTATAGGGCTTATCAAGGCCATAAACAACTTTGATTTGAGCTTCAACGTGCGATTTTCCACATATGCCGTGCCCATGATCATAGGTGAAGTCCGCCGCCATTTGCGGGACAACAACAGCCTTCGCGTCAGCCGCTCCATACGCGACACTGCCTATCACGCACTACAGATACGTGCCAGGCTCATGGATGAATCCGGGCAGGAACCTCATATCAGCGATATAGCAAAGGCAATGGATGTTAAAGAAGAAGATGTGGCCTTCGCTTTGGACGCCATTCAAGACCCTGTATCGCTTTTTGAACCCATATACCACGACGACGGAGACGCCATATACGTCATGGATCAGCTCAAGGACGACCGGACCTCTGATGATGACTGGCTCACCCACGTAGCCATCGAGCGGGGTATGGATAAGCTTTCCGAACGCGAGCAAAACATCATAAAGCTTCGTTTCTTTCAGGGACGCACCCAGATGGAGGTAGCCGAGGAGATCGGCATAAGTCAGGCTCAGGTATCCCGCCTTGAAAAAAACGCGCTCAGGCATATGAAAAAATACGTATAATACAAAGGCGCGGATAAGGCACTTTTATACTTTTAAAAAGGTGGCAGTTGGCATAAGAGACATAAAAATTCGGCGCCGTATTATAAAAAATTCCAAACAGACGTTTAATTCTCAAAAAAAGTTTTACAGAGGTAAAAATACCGTATTTTGAGCATATATTTAACCACTGAATACAAAAAACGCCAAATTGGAGGTGTCTTTTCCAAATGAAGATATTGGTTCTGACAAAGCGAACACTGATAATCGCCGCCGTCGTTCTTCTCCTGCTCATTACCGTCATAATACTGCTTTTGAGCTTCGCCCCCAACGCCGCAGCCGCCAACAGCTTCCGCAACGTGGAGGAATACGAGCTTGAGGTACTGGCCGGCAAAAAACGCGAGCTTCCCATCTACAGCGTGGAGAGAAGCGACAAGAAGATCGCGCTGACTGTCGATGCAGCATGGGAAGCTGACAAAACGGATTTCATCCTGGACACACTGGATAAATACAACATTCACGCCACGTTCTTCCTGTGCGGCTTCTGGGCTGATAAGTACCCGGAAAAGGTAAAGGCTATCGCTGCCCGGGGCAACGAGGTGGGTAACCACTCCTCCACCCACCCGCACATGAACCAGCTCTCTGCAGCGGACATCCGCAAGGAGCTGGAGAAGTACGATGACACCATTGAAAAGCTGCTGGGCTACCGCACAAAGGCCTTCCGCTGCCCATACGGCGAATACAACGACAACGTTATAACCACCGTCCGCGATATGGGCTATGAGGTCTGGCAGTGGGATATCGATACCATCGACTCAGATTGGCAGACCTGACACGTCATCGCTTACTATGTTAATGCTTATTTAGTGTGCATAAACCTTAGCATATTGAGTAAAAAATAGGGAACTTACCAGCTTTTTGGGCCAGTAGGTTCCCTATTTGTGTTTAGGAGATTATGGGCAGTGTCCGCACACGCTCCATCAGATGGGTTAGGTATCCGTTGCCGCCTAACCCATGATACGCTTCATACATACGCTCTAACGCCGCCAATTCTGACACGCGCACGCCATTGCGTTGAATGTATTTATCGCATAAGTGGTCAATATTGCAGGACAACATCTCTATTAGCCCTGCGTCTTGCCGTTTCTGTGCTTCGCCAAACGTGACCATGGTGGTGGTCAGTGTCGTAACATCTGCTTGCAGTTGGTCCAGCTTGTTTTCCAGAGTGTCACTCACAGATTGCGCTTCCGCATCTTCTTTGTGGGCCTTGCGGTTTAAGCACCACATAATGACTTCTTTAATAGCTACTACAGCGGCCACACCAATGCCGCTATATATAGCTATGGATAATTGTTCGGCCATACAGACCTCCTCTCATTATGCAGTTTTCTTATCCTGCTTTGCCTGCCAAACCATTGCTTCACGGTTGGCATCTATCCATGCGTCGAGAGAACCGTACAGTGCATTGATAGCCAGCTTCATTTCCTCAGAAATCAGTAGCTCAAACTGCTCCTTGCACTTAATACGGGCAAGCTCCTGTGCGTGTTCATCGAACGCGCCCTGCTCCTTTAGCACGTCAACAAAGGTCTGATTTACACTTAGCACACAGCTCTGGAATATCTTCCAAGCCTCAGTAGCTAACTGTATCTGGTCGCTGGTTGCGCCCCTGCTTTTCAGCCAGCGCAGTGCCAGATAAAACAGCACAGTCATTATAAGGGGTATTAGCGATTCCAGCGCTGTCGCAATAATAGTAGTCCAATCTATACTCATAACATTCCTTTCTAACCGGCTATATCCTCACCGTCATCGTTCATATCGGGGAAATCCTCAAATTCAGGCACTTCATCCTGCGTTTTCTTTTTCTTAAATACCACATCGCATATACGTTTGAGTATCAGACAGCCGCACTCTAAGCCGATCACCGTAAAGACAGACTCAATAAGTTGTGTCTGTTCCATGCCGGTAATCATAAAGCTGGCATATTGTAGCACAGTAAAAACACACAGGAAAATGGCAATAAATATCAGGCACTTGGTAGCAAATCTTTGATTTAGTCGTGGAATTTTCATAACTCTTTTATATACTTCATCGAGGCGTAGCCAGTACGGGATATACCATTTACATACGTTGCTACCTGCGCCCATTCGTTATTGTAAGGAGTAGCCAGAACTTTCATACCCTTACGCAGCACCATCACCTTAGAGGAAGTGACGCTGGGAGCCGTGCGGAGATAAACATTACCCGTAATCTGACCGTGATAAGTGGTGTCCTTAACAGGCGTGGAGGGCGTGGCCGATTCACTCGGCACATTCTCGTATTTAAACTTCTTAGTCATTAAGCCACGATAAGTCCATGCAGTTTGAGACAGACGAGTAACTACACAGCCATATTTAAGCCCCTTTTCCTCAACCACTAGCGGTTCACCATTAGGCATAAAGCCGCATATCCAACCTACATGGGTAATGGAGCCGGGAGCAGAACCCTTAAAGACCGCTTCGCCAATAACGTATTTGCGTGTAATAGTCTTAGTGGAACCTTTGGCGGTGCAATATCGAGCGTAGTTGCCTTTAGCGTTGGTGTCATTTTTAAGGAAATAGTCGCACAAACCCTGACAGTCACACACAATACGCTTTTCGGCCACCCAATTCTTAGTAGCTGCCTTATAGTTAGCCAGCGTCCAACCATTAGGCTTGTAATATGTGCGCCACTTCTGGTCGAGTTTTGACTGAGTGCAAACAATGCCAGTAGTGCCAAAGAGGTATTCCCATTCACCGGCAACGCCTACCTTATTAAGCGGCACAAGCAGTTTAGCCCCTTCCGGCACAGACGCACGTTTGGCATGGCTCAAAGCAAATTCTATAAACTTCGTTACGTCGTACACTTATTTCACCTCCTTCACATATTTGGTACTCATATATCCGACTACACATTTACCACCGATAAACGCCGTGCATTTGTGCCAGCTTGCATTATGGGCGCAAATAATAATGGGTGTACCTTTAGGCACAACCGCCAGAGAAGCGGTAAGAGTGCTTGCCCCCTGGCGAAGCCGCACATTGCCAGTCGTCTTGGCGCAAATGCCGTATGTTGCTTGCACACCCACCGAGCCATCCATATAAACAAAACCATAACCGGTATAGGGGTCGTAGCCCTTTTTGTAAAGGTCAATGCAGTTATTCTTGAGCGTGTCATACACCGCAGGCTCCGAAGGCCAATCTCCATTGTCGGTATAATACTTGCTCATAATCAAACCGATCTTGCCTGCCACATTAGGCGCAGACATAGAAGTACCGGACATATATACGCCAGACGCACCAGTGTAGCTTAATCCCTTAATAGATACGCCAGCATCAGCAACATCCATCTCGTTGTGCCATGTGCTGAAATTGGCTTTTGCGCCATTGTCGTTGATAGCAGCGACACACACAGGGTCGTGGAAACAACTCGGCCAAACATCCAACTTCGCTTCCTTGCCGTCATTGCCAGCCGACACACACACCGGCACATTTTCATCAACAAGCTGGGAGATGAGTTTACCTTGCTGAACAATGGACGGACTGACGGCACTGCCGCCACCGCCCAAAGACATATTGACTATATATTGATGTGAGGTGTCAGCCTTAACACGTTTCAGAATGTCGGCTAAAGCGGCATTGGTGTCAGACACTTTGCCAGTGCCATTAGGCAATACGTTGTAAGACAGCACAGCAGCTTCGGGACACCATTCAATGAGCTGCCCAGCCACAAATGTGCCATGTCCGTTTGTGTCTGTGGCGGGGAATAGGGATGAATACCGTACCTTTCCCTTGAGCCAGCCCACAGGATTTACACCGCTGTCTATAACGGCAAAAATGATATGTTTGCCCTTATAGCCCTTGGCGTGAAACGCATTACGCATCGTTTGATTGTATACTTTCGCGTTCACAGGAACCTCCTTTGCGGCAAAATAAAAGGCGGGCATCTCATAAGACACCCGCCCGATTATTCGATAACTTACAGTTCGATACCGAGGAAGTTCAGTATCTCTACCCACAAGGGCATATCACCAGTCTTAGGAATCTCCATAGTAGCGATTTCTACCTTGCACTTCGCACCCCAGCAGATAGACTTGGTGGTTTCGCAATAATTACCAAAATTCTTAATGATATTATCGTTGCTCATGCAAATTGTCAGATTCTCAACATCAGTTATAGTAATATTCAGTACGCTAAGAGCCGCTATTGCCTTCTCATAGTCGGCGGCAGTCATCAGAGCTTTGTCCAGTTTGTTTTGATCGTAATACACTTCGCTGACCATGCCATTAGCCAGATTGCGGACAAAAGTAAAATCGCCTAACTTAACCTGAGTAGCGTCGGCAGAAGCAACAATCTGCTGGCCCTTATAGGTACATTCGGTTACATCATTACCGGACTTCAGCACAACCTTAACGGTGGGGTCGTTGCCGATAACCTTAGCAGAGAAGATGGGGGTAGTGATACCACCAACGGCATCCTCCTCGAACTTGGTAGTAGTAACCTCGGTTATACGAGCCAGATCAATCAGCTTATAGTCCTCCATTAGAAACGCATTGGCAAACGCCTGCACAGAGTTCTCGCCCACAGCATAGCCGCCAAAGTATACAGTATCACCAATCTTAGCAGTGCTGTTAGTTGCTATGCGGAAGAAATCTCCATTGATTCCCTCAACACGTTCCAGCTTATACAGTACAACATTATACTTGTCACAACCAGCGGCCTGAACCTTAACATTACTCCAATCAAGAGCAAAAGCACAGCCCATCGCCAGTATCATCATCAGAGTTACAACTATTGCTACAAATTTCTTCATTTGAGTTCCTTTCTTACATTCATAAAAACATTGATATTAAGTCGTTACGTCTATCCTTGCGTAGCCGCCCCTTGCGTGTACATTGCCCTGACCATTTACCGTACAGTTTTGCGTGACGGTATACTCGTAGTCCGGGCCGTGATTTATGCAGTTTGCAGCAGTCCTCACGCACTTGTTGTTCACGAATATGCCGTACTTCTCGCTTCCGCCCATGATGGGGCTTATCTTTGTATGCAAAATTACAATATCACCTTCCCAAACGGTATAAACTCCGTTTTCGGTAATTATCTCGTTGTTAATCTTCACATACCGTTCGCCAAATGTTCCAGAATTATCCCATGTGCCGGTTAATGTGATAGTTAAATTTACACTTGGGAGCAATAACATTCTACGTTGTTTAAAAAACCGTCTATCCATAAGTTAATGCCTTTAAGTTGAAACGTTAGGTTCAACTACTTTCTTAAATATCGCAATTTTATCTTTAATGGAGATTTCAAAAGTTGCACCCGGAGTATTCCAATTAGGCGTATCACCGATTTGACGCATATCTTCTGGAAAGGCAATGATATGATCAGCCTCATTAGATAGGGTTAATGTGACCCAACACTCAAAATATTGGTTGGACGGCCACAAAAATTCTATATTAGAAACATTGGTAAGATAATACTCGTTGGCATCGGCTAATGTTATGGTAGTTGGGCTTTCCGTATAAGTATTACGAGTAAAGATTCCGGGTGGTCCCTGAAGCGCTATGACTTCGCGCCAGTCGCCGGTAACGGCATCTTTAATTTTCATAATTGACACATAATCACCCCGCTAACTTGCGATCTCTGTCCACTTCGCACTTCCGGCCTTGGGCTTGTAGACGGTGGATTTGATGTGCTGCTCGGTGCATTGCCACGTTTTGCCGTTGTAGGTCACTATGGTGTCTACCTCAATCACCGTGCCGTCCTCGATGTCGCCCCACGCGGGGTAGGTCACGGTCTGCACCGCCCAATATGTGCCGAGGTTTGCGGCAGGGGGCTTGTTGCGGCTGTATTTGAGGGCGACATAGCCACCCTCAACCGTATCTCCTGCTATATAGCGGGTCTCAGCGTCCCACGGTGCGCCCTGTGTGGGGGTGGGGGTAAGCCCTGCCCGCGCCGCCGTCAGCACCTCTACAAGATCGGTCTCGTGCGCCTCGATTTCCGCTTTACGCACGGCTACCAGCGCCATAAGTTCACTGCGCGTCATTTACATTCACCCCCAGCTCCGCAAGCGCGTCTATATAGTCCTGCGTGGTGGCCTGCGCCTCATGCTCCGTCCAACTCTGGATTATCGCTTCGCCGCTGTCCTCCCACATTTCGGTATAATAAAAGCCCTCCTTTGAGGGCATGGGGGAACGGGTCACGGGCTTATAGCCCAGCTCCTTTATTGCCGTATCGTCATTGGTGGAGAGGTGCGCCCCCGCGGGGTGCGTCACACCATTGATTATAAGCGGCGACTTCAACTCAACCGGCAGGCGTAAATATTCGGGATACCCGCCCGCCAGCTTGGCATAGTTTGTGTTTAACATTGTATGCTCCTTTTTATTCTTGCCATGCTACATAGCGGTAAGTGCCGGTAAAGTAAACTTGATCATCCGAGCCGACCTTAACGTTTGCAATCGTGAACCCGCTGTCGTTCACAGTAAACTGAACGGATGATGCGTTCATATACCATGTATCTATGTCAAAACATAATACGTTGCCATCGTATGTACTCAAAACATGAAATTGTAATGCTGATTCCGCCCTCTCTGACGCTATAAACACCGCAACATGGTCGGGTCTAAAGCCTGTTTGAGCAGATATTGATATTGTTGTCAAATGGGAATTTCCCGCATCTATCGTTCCCGTTGCTATATTTTTCGCCTTTGCCATGTTGCTCATCAGCCTCCTTCGTAGCATAGGTATCATGCGCTCACAACCTCCTGTACTGCCCACACGCCATTGTATACATCAAATTCATAGGTCTTGTTTGCCTCTATTGCCGGGGCCGCGCCCATAAATGTGCCGCTAAATGACACTGATACACTACTACCCGTAGTAAATTTACCGTGCGCCCAGCCGGATGTTGGCGGGGTAAACACATACGTACCTACAGGAGAGGATACGTTATATATGGTGTTTGCCGTCAGCGCCGCGCCGCTGGCGGGGAGGGAGGAAACATTGCGCGGCCCACTATCACTTGCATTAAAAAGCATAGTTCAATCACCTCATAATCAAAATATTCACAGTCAAATTCTCAGTCGGCGCATCTTCGCAAGCGAATGTAAGCGCATTAGCCACCTGCGCTGTTGCCCGTACTTGCGAATCACAATACGCTAAAAAAGATTCGGGAGCAGGAGCAATCATTATAGCATTAGTAGTAGTCACACCAGTCACCGCCACTGTTTGCGTATTATCAGTCCAACCCGTTGCAGACAATGTAACCGTTACAGTTATACTCGGCTGTGCGTAATCCGTACCCGCAGTTAAAGGCGTTTGATAATCTGTTCCCGCCACTGCTTGCGCCATCTTACCATTTTCGCCTTTAAGTACGCCTGATAATGTAGTATTAGTCGTGGGTTTAATCTCTACCTGCGCCGCTATATCATCAATCGTAGTCGGTTCGTCATCTGGCGCAATCCACACAGTAGTGCTGGGGTCGGTAGGGGCAACCGTACCAACGTATACGCCATATTCAGAGCCGCTACCAGCCCCTATATTTACAATAGCCATACAATCACCCCTAACCCAACACAATAATCATAACGGTCAAATCAACAGTAGGCGTAGTGGTGCAACTAAATGTCAGTTGCCCAGCCACTTGCGTAGTATCAGCCATCACTTTAGCCACGCGATAAGCCTGACTGGAATCGGCTTGCGCCTGCACCAATACCACATTATTAGCGGTCACACCAGCAACACTTACAGTTTGAGATTTATTGTTCCAACCCGCCGCAGTCAATGTAGCAGTATAGAGCGTAGCAGGCAATGCGAAATCCACACCACTTTGAGCCGCAGACACGCCGCCTGCACCGTCACCCTTCACAATGCCCTGCACCGTTATCTTATCCTGCTTACTGTCGCTTTGCGGCACATCCAGTAAAGTCCGCATTTCAGCCGCCGATTTAGTGATCAAAGCACCGCCAGTATCAGTCACAGCCACTTGGTCTGCCACAGAACCGAGTTTACCATCATTGGTCAAATTGCCATGCGTATGCGTTGCAGAGGCAAAGTCATCTATCTTTTTGCCGCTATCAGCTATTGCACCATCATTGGCAAATTGCACTAAATGACTGACAGCACCCAGCACTTTATCCACCTTGCCGCTGGCATTACCGGGGTCAAATGTAGTCAATTCACCCCATGCGTGAATACCATCGCCACGCCGCACTTCACCTGTGTCAGACACCACGCCAAAATCATTTGCACGAAGAATAGTGGTGGTGTCTGCGCTCCATTCGGCGGCTGTTTTTACAGTAAAAGAAGCCTTCTGTTTCAGCAAGGCATCTATAATTTGCATATTGCTGGTGGGTGCTATGCCCGCCTGTGACTCCACCCAAGAGCTACCCGACATGGCGCTATCCGCACCCAACGGGTCTACAAGCAGTAAGCCAGCATATTCAGTTGTAGAACTCATTTTTCACCACCTTATGTTATTTCCTCATAGCACCAATCAGCGAGGGCCATAGAAGTGTTACCTATGGCAAACTCACCATATTCACCTAACAGTACAGGTTTGATGAGCTTGGTTTGACGCAAACGAGAAGCGTCATAGTCAATATGCGACATGACCGCACCCAAAGGCAAAGTGATATGCAATCGCGAAGTATCATAATCCGTATGTCGCAACACACCCTGCATAGTGTACAACATTGTTAAACGTGCCGCGTCGTAATCCTTGTGTGTCAACAACAAATCACTCAGAGCACTAAGCGAAAGGCGACTACCATCATAATCGGTCATTGTGCCGCTGGCAGACAGCCACAGTTCAGTCAGCAAACGGTCTGCCGCATAGTCTATATGGCGTAGCACCAAGTAGGAGACATCCAAAAACCGCTCAATAGTCATGTGAATACGGTTGCCAGTCTTATCTAACGTGACAGCAGAACGAGCAACCAGAGCATCCAGATTTGTAGCTATACGTTGCGATGTGCTATCTAAGAGAATCCGTATCCGCTGCACGGTACATCACCGCCTAAACTGTTGCCTGATTAGTGCGGCACAGTTGCAGACCGCCAGCAGCTACGACTATTTTACTACCTTGTATAATAGGATACGCCGTAGTCAGCGCACCATAATACAATGCCTTGCCGCCAGTTGCGGAAGAAGATAAAAACCAGTGAGTAATAGGAGTGTTTGCATTAGCGGCAAAAGCAGCGAACTCCAAGGAAGCCGCATTAACGACTTCGCCAGCAGAGTTGGTAGTCCATGTTGCCGCCACATTAGTCAGCGCCTTGCGTGAATAGTTGGCATCAGCAGGTTCGGTAAACCCCGTACCAGTATCTTCAGATATGGCAGAGGTGGACAACCCTAAATAATGTACATTAGGAATGGCATACGAACCCTTGCCGAACTCCATCTGCAAGGTCTCAGTTGCGTGTTCTTTAGTTATCATACTAATTCCCCTCGTTTATCTGCACAAACACCAAAGTGCCGGTCACAGGGCGGTATACATCATTCAGCGGAGTGGTTATCTCTATCTGATATTGATATGGCCCCACGAGCCCCTTGGTTTGCTCCGAAGTTAGTTTGACATCAAACCATGAAGTATCGCTGGTACTAACTGAGATACCGTTGCCGGAACTCAAAGTCAACACATTAACTTCAGGTTGGTCATAAAGGTACAAAAAGAATTTAATGGTCGTGCCGGACAAGCTCAGGTCGACATGATTGCCATCCTGTCTACCGACACTAAACGGGAGCACTTTAGTGTCTCCCGCTATAATTCGCATTTCTTCTGCGACAGTATATAGATTGGTCATACACCAGCCTCCTTTGGAGGTGCAACGTGCATTTCTTCAAGCACTTCTCGCAGCATTTTTCCTATAAACCCCAACAGCACAGCGTTATCTACACCTTGGATTTGAAGCTGCTCTAATGCCCGATAAGCATTTTCTAATTTAGTTGTCATAGTTATCCTTTCATTCATTTAATCCGCTTTTAATAAAGGTGCTAAAGAGGGCTTGTAGTATGTAACGCCTGCGACATAATATTCAGGCAATGTGACTTGAACATATTCCCCAGCGCCCCATGCAAACCCAAAATACTTCTTATAATCAGCGAACTTCATAAAATATGTGCCACTGGTGCTGGACGTAACCGATACCGGCTGATAGCTGTCTGCAACGTATAATATGCGCCCAGAGCTGGCAACTTTTAAATAATTGTTGGCTTCAATCGCATCATTAGAAATGAGAGTTGCAGACCGTAAGTACACACATCGACCATTATCGTCAACAAATGTGCCTGCGTGACCCACAAACTCTAATTTGATATAATCACCGGGAACGAGAGATAGCGTTCCTAACCCAATTTGATCGAGGTCAATTTCAAAACGCCGACTTGTAGACCCACCGCCATTATCAAAACCATCTTTAGTGACATTTCTCCAAGTGCCAGTTTGGCCTTTTATGGTAATCTTAATGTCACACGTCCATGTCGATAACCAGTTTGAAGGCGCAGTTCTCGAATACAATGCGCAAGTGAGCGAACATACATTATACGCCGAATAAGTATCAGGAAGCGTGATTGTACACCAAGCGGAGCCTATATCAGCGCCTCCAATTTGATAACCGCCAGCCGTATTACTGTACGGTCCGTTGCCATCGACTGACATCGTACCATTATAAATTGCCATATATTAGCCCTTTTGTATTTGTTGTGTTTGTGTATCTACCCACAGATTACGCTCCCGGTTGGTTGGTTCGCACTTCTACGGTAGACAAAGTAGGGTCTAAGTTGACCCACCCAAAATTAGATAGAGAGGCATTAGGAGTTACGCGACCATTATTATAAGTACACGTTTGCGAAAGCAAATACCACGATCCATGTGAATTGGTTGTTGTCTCAATATAAACATACCATTGATACACCTGCATAACGCCATTTCTGGGCGTAGGTGAAGCTTGAGGATGAAAATAAATGGTTGCATTAGGATTCGTATAGCGAATAATGTTATATGTAACTCCACTGCCCGATCCACCTGTGCCACCGCCACCAGTGCCAGTAGACCACGATCCATTTTGTAGCAAATTCCAATAATTGCCCGATCCATCAGTTACACGCAATGTTTCAACAGACATCGTACCAAATTGGTTCGCTTGAGGGGCGGTTACTATATATCCATTACTACCAGATTGAATGCCAGCTCCCGCAGGAGTAACAGGGGAGGCGGGGTATTTGCCCTTAATGGTCAAATCTCCTTCGATGGTCAAATTGCCGAGAATTTTATGTATACTGTCTTGAGAGTAGAACCCGCCCATTACACCAGCACCAGCCAATACGCTTCCTGTAAATGTACCACCAATAGCCGTAATGTCCTTTAATATAGCATTACCTTCCGAATCCAGATATAGTTTATCTGCAAATTCCGCAGAAGTATTAGCTCTACCTTGAATCTTAAACCCATCAGACGGGTCCATATATATCTTCTTTAATCCGTCTGAAGTAGTTAGATTCATACCGTTTTCGTCTATGGTGAACGTATTATTGGCATTGATAATCTTCATGGCTTCGCCCAATATCAGATTACCCACCAGCAATTCGGACGCCACCCCATACGCCGTATCAGCCGTCCCCGGTATCTCTATCTCGCCAATAGCCAGCTTACACGTATCCCAATTATCATCGGTCATAAACATACCGTTATTGATAATTTTAAGCTGTTTAGGGCTGTATCCGTCTTCTGTGGCCTTACGGCCCCAGATACCAAACTGGTCTATAACCGTAGACTGATTACTGGCATTGATAATCTTATTCGCCGCCGCACTCAATGTACCTTCGATAAATTCACGCATAGGACTGAGACTCTGCGACTGCATAGGATTGAGCCAGCTATGCAATGCACTGCTGACCGTAGAGGACGTTTTAGCAGCGTTCTGGAAGCACTCAGCATACAAATCCTCGCTCATTCGAGCGTGATAATTGCTACCAAATACCAGTGAACATTTATCAGGGTGATCATACTCAACACCAATGCCCATCAGCACAGGATTGTACCAGTTGCCGTCCTCAAACTCAATATGGACTTGACAACCTAAACCCTTTTGTTCGATGTTATTGATGTATGCTTCATGCTCTTTATCAAACATCAAGTTGACGCTATCCACACTAAACTCAAAGGCGGGCTGAGATACACGGTCCAACACCTCTAATGCACCGTCCAGCAGTTCAAAGGCCAGATTTTGTGTGTCCTCATAGGTCGCGTTGTCCAACGGCACAATGTATGTGTTCTCATACACGTCAGCCAAAGTGTAATCACCTAAAGCGGTTATTTCAGCGGCAGTCAAGTAGTTAGATAAAGCCAGCCCCGCAGATGCGGCCCGACGTTGCTCTTGATGGACGGCAATTTGCGCCTTGCTCTGTTCAATTAAACTATCACAATACTGGATGCACTTCTCACAGGCGTAAATATTCACCGTTGCCTGTGCCACATTACGGTCTGCTTCTGTTATCGTATCAGCATACGCTTGTATCTCGCTTGGTACAACACCCTCCCCACCGGCAGGCACAAACGTGGGAATAGGAGGGTAAGCATCGGCGGCAGTTACCATTGTCAACAAGTCGGTGCTGCTTTTGCCATCTATCCATGCCCGTATATTATCCACAGCAGTCTGCGAAACAGCTTGCATCGTATACGGCGTATTAACAGTACGAACCTGTTCACCAGCCGCTCGATACCGTTCCACTTCAGACTTATTCGCTTCATAACCGAGTATCTTTAGATTCTCATTTTTTATAGCGGTCAGTATATTGCCATAAGCGGAAGTACGCCCCATAGCCGCCGCAACATCATCCTGCCATTGCTTAACCTTGACCCACATAGCCGCAGGCATGACATCTTTAAAATAGTCATACTTGTAAATACTGGCAGTGCCAAGCGGATTAACAGTAGCGATACTAAAATCGTCTGCGCCATACACTTGCAGTTCCGTTACCACATCGTCTGCGGAATCAGATATTGAGATATGCTTTAAAAGTGAGGTGTATCGGAATACAATCCCCGAATCTTTAATCAAATCATCGGGCGCATAGACCTTTATCTGTAAGTTTTCCGTGTCAAAAACGAATACACACTCATAAGCGTCCATCGCTTCTTCCATGAGAAAGCCGTACATAGACGCATCAGGCATATCAAAGGTACGATACCGGCTATACAGCGCACTGCTCACATAGCCTATCGTCCAACGAGGGCAATTCGCCAGAAAATGTCCAAGCAAAGTCTCAGTGCTGGCGGCGTTGGCAGGATCATACAGACGATATGTGCCTGCACTTAGGTTCGCCGCTTTGCGCCCTAACGTATACTCGTAAGATTCGCAGTCCACCGACTTGCTCTTATGAATACCATCATTACTTTCATCAACATTGGTGATTACGAACCAACCGAAGCCGCTAATATGCACGAGATTATACTTGGTCAGCGCACCATAATAAAAGGTGGCATTGCCAGTATCATCTACTGAATACGCTTCAAACGACGCTTTAGAGGTAGATACCAAATTCAGGTCAAGTTTTAACCCGATAGGGTCTTTGATAATCCCCACTTTAGTGAAATCGGGGTGCGCCACGGTCAGGACGGGTATCTCATAGCGGTCAAACTTATCAAAGCTAAACAGCATACTTTTACCCTCCTATCCGTATAAAATTTTCGTATGTCAGTTTTAAGTTAGAGACCTTGCCGGTGCATTTTAACGTGTTTAAACCGTGTACCAACCGCAAAAAATGCGCGTTAAAATTGTTGATGCGAATTGTACCTAATGAGGACATAACCTCGCCAGTACGCCCATTAACCGTTATTGTTTCACCGTCAGCCAATTCCGTAAACTTAAACTCACGGGCCACACTATCGGTCGTGTTGATAATAGAAAACTCCGTGCCGCCGTCAAGTGTGAACTCAACAGTAGGGTAGAGATAATCATAGCTGGCAGAACGATTGTTGACTGTTATAGTACCACCGTCAGTAGGCGTGAAGGTGACTGTCTTAGCATCGCTCCATGCGCCACCGGCATCGCAGGTCATTGTCAGGTTAAATCCGTTTGTACCGGCTTTAATATAATAGTCATCAGGCTCATTAAATACACAATTAAAGTGCATACCAGCATATTCAGGAGCTTGAATCACCAACTTTTTAAAGCCTAATTGCCCACACAGCCATGCGTGTACGGCGTTTACCTCATAAGGTTGCAACGGCTTGAGCGCCACTACTTCAATATCATACTCCAACGGATCATCAGGAGAGACAGACAATAGAGTGTGGCGCTGAGAGCGTGTCGCCTTATCTATGGTAAGATTATTCTCTGAACCTCCGGCGTGTTTATAGTCGGCAGAATCAAAGAACGCAAACATGAGACCGTAACGCTGGGAGGGGATACCGTCATATATAAATTGCAGCCCTTCATAGGCCAAATAGAATCACCACCAGTCCAAAATAAATATGTTGTGCGTATGTTGCTTATTGATGAAAATGGAGTAGAACAAAATGAGCGTGAGGAGTCCGTTCATCACGGTCACTTCACAGACTGGCTCCTCACGCTTTGATTATCACACTTGCTTATTTGTTCGTTCATGGGTTTTCGTTTACAACCGCCCCGTCCGTGCAAGGCTATTGATGGGAACCCTAAAAATTTCCTCTTTAATCTGCTTTTTAAACGTCTCAGACCAACGCTCGATGGCCCGCACAGTGTCAGCATCAGTTGTGCCGTTGAAGTGATTGACAACACTAACGCTGGGTGAATGAGTAGTATTATTCGCTACGGTTTGCGCCAGCTTCGTTGCCTGCTTCAAAGCACCGTCGCCACCAAACAACCCACCTATGCCTTGACTCATTATAGTGAACAAACGCTCGGCATCAGACGATGAGAACGTCAGCCGCTTCGCCGCCTTGATTGCCTGATCCTCGGTAAGCACCACTTCGCCCTTGCGTAGACGTGCATCAACCTCATCAGGCTTCTTTTTGACCAGTTCCTTAAAAGCGGTCTCAGAGTTAAAGTCTTGACCAACTACGCCACCAGTATGGTATTTGCGCGGAAATGCCTTTAGGTAAGACTCGTTCAACAAGCCTGCATTGACAGCATTTTGAATAGCGGCATAAGTCTTAGAACCCACCTTGCCATCTACCTTTAGCCCAGCGCCCATGCTATCATTCAAGAACTGCTGAAGGCCCTTAACGGTCATTTTGCCGATAACACCATCTACACCATTCTTCTGTGCGCCATAAGAACCGATATTGTATCCAGTGTCTACCAACGCCTGTTGCATCTGCGATATGCCCGCACGAGAAGATACATCAATGCTGGCAAGCATGGCGTTGATTTGATTCACCATGTTCTCGGTCTCAGCCATCATCTGCTGGAACATGGCAGAGATATTATTTAATGTTGCATCTAAGGTACTTTGCAGATTGTCCAGTATGGCATTATGCTGTTTTTCCAATCGGCTTAACTGTTCGTCGAGCAGCTTATTCTGCGCCTTAATATAGCGCGAATATTCGTCCAGACTATCATCCAGCGCATCGCTTTGCACATCTGCCGAGCGGTCATACATTTTGTTGTCCAAATCAAGCAACTCGTCGTCGAGCTGTTCTTGCAATTCAAGCCGCTTGGCCTTAGCTTTGGCTGAATCATCCAAAGACAGAACTTCAATTTGTGCCTTCAGGTCGGCAATGCGCTTATTTGCCGCCGCTACTTCTTGGTCATAAGACCGTTCATCACCAGCACGATTAAGCTGTTTTTTCTGGAAGTTGACGCGATCCTGATAAGCGGACAACAAATCGTCATTGGCGTCTTTTAGCTTGTCAATACGTTCCTTTTCGGCATTATAAGCGTCCTCAGCAGCTTTCTTATCGGCCTCATAGCGGTCTCTGGCGGCATCTTCTGCCTGCTTTTTCCACCACTTATAATACTTTTCCTGAAGCGCCCACCACTGGTCTTGGTATTTCTTTTTATCACCGAGATATTTATTAAAAGCATCCAAACTGCGCTTATAATATTCTTGTTCGGTGATTTGCTCCATAGCAAGCAGATGATCAAGCTCGTTAATATACGCCTTATACGCTTCAAGTTTAGAGTCAGTAGTTTTCTTAGATGAACCAGATTTAGAGGAACCATAACGCTTACTGGTGGCAGCAATGCTCTTGAACCAATCATCATTGACTACACGTTTACGCTGTGCGGCGATATAAGCCTTGGCCCGTGGGTCAGCGTTGGGGTCGTCCATAATCGCTTGTTGCGAATCTGTTAATCCACCCCATTTGATTGCACCGATGCTTTCAAATGCGCTCAATATTGTAGCCGCTGTTGCCTGCGCCGCACCACTAAGCAACCCAAATTGTGTGATTAGTGCCTGCAATGCGGCTTGCAAACCAGATGCATCAGGCTTAACACCCAACGCCTTAATAGCTGCTGTGCCATACTTCTCGAACTTCTCTATATCACCAGACAAATAAGCAGATATAAAGTCAAGCGTATCTAAAAGTCCGTCAGCATCAACATCTAAATTAAGGCCGGTGAGCTGATTGATGGTAGCAATAGCTGCCGCCACTTCGTTCTTGGTGCTGCGCCAATCCTGCACCGTGCCTATCGCGGCCTTGAGGTTTTTAACAGTGTCGCTGGCATCGTCACCAGCACTACGCGCCGCTGCCCATATATCATTCAGTTGGCCTTGTTCGTCTTTCAGGTCTTCGGTTGACCCAGCAACTTCTTTTTGCAAATACCCCAAGTCTTCTAAGATTGGAGTAATGTCTTCAACGGTCTTACCGTATTGGGCCGCAATAGTAGCCAGCGCTTGATATGCACCAGAATTTTGACGGGCCAATAACTGCGTCTTAGTCAACCCACCAGCTAATGCCGCCAAATTGGCATTACTATCCAAAGCCTGTTTGAGCGTATCAGATAAAACGGTGGTATCAGCCTGAATACGATTGGCTAATTCTACTGCGTCGCTTGCCGCAGACACAACATCCAAGTAAGGCCGAGCCAAATCAACCTCACCCAAAGTCGTAAGTTGTGTAGCCCACGTATTTGACTGAAGGCCAACATCAGTCAGTGTTGTGCGTATGGATTCAAGGTCTGCTTGTTCTTGTTTGGTCAGTTTACCCGACTCTTTTTTGCTGGCCTCTATCTCGTGCAAACGAGCCAAAGCGATTTCAAGCGCCTCGTTCTGATCGGCAGTTACATATTGCCTCTGGCCTGAATCTGCCGCCAGTCCAGACACCGCATACCCCTTAGCATCGGCAGAGGGCGCAACTTTCCAAGCAAAAGCATATTGAGTCGCGCCCTGTGTGGTCGCAATTTCATCCTTGAGCGCTTGTACGGCGGCTTGCCTATCTAATTCGGCCTTAGTCTTTAAAAGCTCTATCTGGTCACGTATCTGTCCATTTTGCAGTTCCAGCTCTCGCTTCTCTGCTTCAAGCTGCTCAGTCCAATCGCCACCTGCTTTAAGCTTGTTGAGTTCTTCCAAACGGTCAGAAGTATCGCCTAACTTAGTGCGTTGTTCTTCTAATTTATCGTTTGCGCCCTGCCAGACGCCAATCGCTTCTTGTGTTTTCTGCTGAGCAAGTTCGATACGGCGTATGTACTGATCAATCCATTTGATGATAAGACCAATCGCCATCGAAATTGTCGCACTAAGCGCCATATTTAACGCCATATTGCCAACATTTAACAGCACATCTGAAAGTTTTAATCCCTTAGCAGTGACTTTCTCTACGCTGTCGCCTGTGCCATCCAACTGCACAGCATATTGCTGGAACGCGGCAGAGCCTTTAGTCAACTCTGCTGTGAGCTTTGTATGGGCGTCTGCTAACGTGTTGCCATCCGCTATGGACTGACTCAGAGCCTCATTATACTGATGTAAGAGAGATATATCCTTGTTGGTTAAGAAATTATGCTGGACGTGTTGCGCCAAGAAATTACCAGATGAACCGTTCTTGTTCAAGGATGCGGTCAACAACCCTTCCTGACCAAACAAACCCTTGCCGCGCTTACTTACTACAAGACTAATCGCAGCCAATACCGAGGGGACTGCACCCAACTCACTGTCAACCTTATCTAACCCTTGTATCAGTTTAGAAAGGAACTGCACACCGCCAACAATCAAGTCTGAGCTAAGTACAGTTTGAGACAGGGACTCCCATGAAGCCTTTAAGGTGTTAATCTTGGCTTCAACAGAATCCATGTAGTTGAGGTATTTACGTTCAGCAGTACCAGTAGCATTGGCTGCTGTTTCAGTGAATTGACGAACCTTGTCATAGTTCGCCATCAAAATGTTCAACTGCTCCTGACGACGGGTTTGACCCAATGCAACAGCGACCGCACGTTGCTGGGTCTCATTCAAGCTACCCCACTTCGCAGCTACATCATCCAGAACGTCTTGGTAATCTCGCCAATCTGTTGCATTGGTACGCAACTTCACGCCGATATTATTTAAGACGGTTTCGACGTCACTGAGACTTTCGCCGGTTTCTGGATCAATTAACCGTCCCGCTTTTATATTACCAAGTCGCGCCAGCATGGACTTGACGGCTGTACCGACACTTTCTCCGCTCTGCTGGGATACATCCATCAAGGTTGCAACAATACCAATCAGCCTATCCATAGATATGCCGGTTTGGTCAGCCAGAGTCGCAGTTTGTGACATAGCAGTTGCCAGCCCACCAGCAGAAGCAGCGGCTTCCATATCAACCGCCACTAATTTACTAACAACATCAGTAGCGCTACTGGCTTGTAACTGATAACCCTTGAGTGAACTGGTAAGTGCCTTAGTTGCGTCATCAGAATTCATCTGACCCAATTTGGACAACATCATACTGGACTTAATCAGTTCTGATGTTTCCTGCATGGAATAACCCTGACGCAACCAACCATCAGCCGCTTCAGCGACCTCCAATGTGGTAGCACCAATCGCCTGCGCCAGTTGCCCGTAATCTTCCATCAAACCACGGACTTGTGTGCGGTTCAGACCTGACGCTATCTGAAGGTCGGTCATTGCTTTGTCTAATTCGACAACATTGGTAACTACTTGATGAATAGCATTAGCGGCAACAGACGTAATCTGTGCTACGGCAAAACCGTATAGCGTGTCGCCAAACATATCGCGCAACTTTTTGTTGAGTGAAGTGACTTCTACGCCAGCCGCTTGGCTACGCCGTTTAAGGTCATCTAAAGCAAGAGCAGCTTGATTACTGTTTTGCCACTGGTCTGCATCGCCAATTTTTTGAATAAGCGCCCGCCACTCTTTAGTGAGCTGTGAATTACGTTGTATACCCGTAGCGTATTGGTCAAAATACGCTTGTGCCTGAGATTTTAACCTCTGAAACTGGATACCCGAATTAAGCGAACTGTTTAACTCACGAGCGGCAGTTTGCAGGTTCCTTAATGAAGCTCCAAACCCCTGATATGCTGTTTGTAAATTGGTGATTGCCGCCTGCTTATCTGCGGCGTTATTGCTGCTTATAGCTACTTCTAATTGGGCATAAGCAGCTCGTAATGTAGCTAAAGCATTAGTAGCGTCCGTAACATCGGCAGACGACAAACCTAAACGCTGAATAATGGTTTTTTGGTTGTTAAAGTATCCTTCGCCAAAAGTAGCTTGTAACTGGGTAAGTTTGTTCTGCAACTTATCCAAATCGGCCAGTTCTTTATCTGCCTTCTTCTGCGTTGCCGTAGCATCCTTTTGTTCAACCTTGACATTTTTGAGAGCGATTTCATACTGCTGTGCAGCATCAATCAATAACTGCCACTGTGCTTGCGAAACTTTAGCACCGGAACTTTGTACGGTCTGTATGTCGGTAATCTGTTGTTTAACCGCCTGATAACTTTGCACCAATTTGGTCGTATCCACCGTATAATTGGCAATATCCGGCGCAGATATATCACTGTATTTAGCGTAAACAGATTGCCCGGTTTTTGCTGTGGCCGCAGACGCTTTAGCCGCCATTTCTGAGTGCATTTTCTGCACCGCATCAGCCGCTTTAGCCGCCGCCTCCGACACTTCCCAGCATCCCTTCTTAAAGGATGCCAGCGCTGTCTCCACAGCAGCACCGTTCATGCCCGCGCCTTGCAATAAGCTACGTAAAGCATCAGTCGCCGCTTGAATATCAGTAGGGTTCAGCAACGGGGTTAAATCTCGGAACTCAACGTTCTTACCACCATTCAATTTGGCATACGTGTTAATTAGTTCTTTAAGAGAAACAACACCATCTTTAATCTGCTTATTGTATGCCTGAATTTGGTTAGAGGTATTCTCAGTACCGGCCTTAACTATCTTGTTCCGCGCCGTATTAATTTCTTGCAGAGAGAGCTTAATCGCTTGCAACGCATTGGCGGTTGCGTTAATTTGTTTGGTAGTTGTACCTGACGCAGCACCACTAAGGTCGAAATTACTAAATTTGACCTTGATTGCATTTTTGTCGAAATAATCTTGTACCTGTTTGCGTAACTCAGAAATAGTAGCCCCACTCGGCACTAATTGAGTAAATACTTGAAAGTCATAATTGCTCATTCTTGCTCACCCCCTCGTTCACGCACTCCGTAAGCGGGGTTAATTTGTACAGTGCATCCCGGCACAGCCTTCTCCATCAAGTCAGCTACCTTTTGCACAAAATGCGATCCTGCACGAGTGGAAACGGCGCGAACACGCATACCACGCCACTCTCCATACGGCGCGTTTGCATCGTCATACTCCCATCCATTGTTGAACAAATACAGCAAATCAGCCTGACCGCTCGAATAATACGGATTTTTAGGGTCTGGTAAAAAGCTATCACGCATAGTAGTATCGTGGTCATAATCGACTGTAAACATAGCAGTAGTACCATCTATCTTGACCGCACTTGCCTCCGCTGTAATACTACCGGTTGTCGGTATGGCGTTATTAGCTGCCAATTCTGCCATATTCGCAAAACGCTCTGCTGTCCGTTGTAGGGCCTGCGGTGCAACACCACGGCCCATCAGTTTCTTAGGGTTCTTCTTGAGGTATTCCGCTAACCTCTCCTCTAACGGTTTCATTGTCACCACCGTTCCTATCTCTAAATTCCAGTATCTTCGGTACTAACTTATCTTCTTGGTTCAATTCTTTGAGGTCTTGCACAGCTTGCAGCACAGACTCCACATTTACGCCAGTCACCTGTTTATCCATCCACTGATTTGCCTTATCTAAGAGAGCTTCCATCAGCAAGTCCACAGCATTCCTATGCTGTATATCCAGTAAATGCTTAATCTGTTCCTCGGTTGAGTCAAACAGACTACGTATAGAATCCCGCACATCTTCACTACACGCTTGCCACAGCTTGTTATAGAAATCCGTGTACATCAGCCAATTCCAATGCCGGAAAATATGGTCTCCATCTATCTTGACGTTAGTGACAATGGCATTAACCACCGACAACCGTTGAGCAAAAATACACAGTTCGGGATAATACCTGTCTGCTCCTACAACTATGGCGGTGATTTCATCCCCTATTCGCATACACTGCTCAGGTGAAAGCACAGGGTTGACCTCAATCGTCTCGCCCTCATACTCAAAAGTAAAAGGTTGCGGCACTTTCGCCGCAACCCATTCATCTTGTTTCTTGAAGTTAATATTTTTTGACATTTTTAATCCTTTCATTCTTTCCCATGTTTGCTTTTATAACTTTTCGGTCAGTTCTGCAATGCGAGAACGCCAAATATTTGGCAAGTCCACATATCCAAATAGCGGGTCGCCCTTAAAGGCTTGAATACACCGCTTCATGCCGTTGTTGCTCCCGGTAAACAGATGGCTATCAGTCTGTGAAACAAAGTCGCCGTCCACAAACACCTTTGCGCCAGACGATACACGACTGAGTATGATTTTAGCCATATCAACCGTGACATTCTCAAACTCAGTCAAGAACAATATTTCATTATCCTTAATCTCACTACCACGACACGCCGCCAAATCCAGCAACCGAATCTTGCCTTGCTGAATCAGCATTTCTACCTGCATCCGATCACCAAACTTAGAGGTCAAGATATTGCCTAATGCACCCGATAACAGCTTATCATTGACAGTACCGGGCAAATAACCTAATGCCTGCACACCGCGCACCGCCACAGGGTTACTCGCTATAACCACACGGTCATATTTATAAGTGTCTACAAGATGCATAGCGGCAGTCAGAGCCAATAAAGTCTTACCAGAACCCGTCTTACCAGATATAAATGTGACAGTGTTGTTCATCAGACTGTCAATGGCGCACCGCTGGAACTCATCTTTGGGTTTAATCTTATCTCCCATAGATACCGAACGTAGTTGTTTATTATACACCGGCACAAATTCTTCGCCCGTCCAACGGAAACACTCACGCACTTCCATGTCTATATCCGCATAACAGATCAAATATTCATTTGTCAAACATCCAAAGCGATTATCATCCAGTTGGTTCAAGAACGTCGCATATTCCGATTCAGCCATCACAAATTGTTTATAACCTGTGTAGACCTCATCATCCGCAACGAGCTCAAAGCTCTGCATATTCAACCCAAACACCTGTGTGCCTATTAAGCGCATACACAAGTCTTGGCTATATACAATCTCACATGATGTTAAACACGCACTGGCTAATATCAGATTGTCGTTGGACAACGGCATAAAGTGTTTGTCCACTTCGGCCCGCACAGCCGTATCATCCACAACAACTGTATATTCGTCTTTACGTTCGTCAAGTAGCCGCACCAATTTACGCGCCTGATATTTTAGTTCGCCAGACTTGCTATCACTGGTTTTGATATGTTCCAGTTCTGCCGCCGTCACACTGGATATGAAGAAATGCTCATTAAATGCCTGCTCCTGAGCAATGAGCAAAGCAGAAGTATCATAAAAAGCACCCATACTACATTACCTTGGACAAATCATCCAGTATCTCATCTACAACACCTTTTTCAATCTGCTCTGCGGCATTTAAATACCAGTCTTTTGCTTTTTTCTTAGAAAATTCTTTCTTATCAATGCGAGTGCGGTTCAGCACAAATTCCTGCATAACCTCTACACTCTTTTTATAGGTGTTCATATATGCCTCAGTCTGCTCATACGTGCCGGACAAGCCCGACAAACTACCTGTATGTATAAGCGCCTGCGAACGAAGCAGACAATACCTCTTATGCCCCGCCAGCAGAATCAACAGACCAGCCGACATAGAAATACCAGCATTGATGGTTATAATGGGCGTTTGACTGAGCGCACAAATATCCAAGAAGCTGAAAGTGCTATCCAAGTCTCCACCATAAGAAAATACCCAAATCACAATCGGCTTGCGTTGCTCAACAGGCACGCCATTGTCCTGTCGATTGATGGCTATAATATTCCGCGCCAACTCTAACAAGGTCTCGTCTATGTCATAATCTATCCAGAAACACCGATGATTGATAGCATTGTCATAATACGTTACCAATGCAGGGTCGGGGAGCTGCAAATTTTCCAGAGGGGAGGGGAGTGCTACTTTGACTTCGTTATCTGCCATAAATGAAGGAAAACTCCTTTACTTTGTATTTGCGAGTTGGGAATACATTGCCACACCAATACAAATGGCTTCACATTCATCCTCGGTAGCGACAATACCAAACCGTTCTCGCACATAATTGACGCTTTGTTCTTTTAGCTGTTCTCGTTTGACCTTTGGCCCTTGTGCATAACCCAACACACAGCGCCACTCCACCGGCATAGGACTTACTATCGGTATGCAATGGCAATATGCCCAGCCAATGAGCATACCGCGTAAACCACTCAGCATAATCATAGTTTTATCGTTGGCCTGTTTTTGTACGCCCTCCACAGCAATGTAATCGGGTTTATATTGCTCAAATAGGGCTACAATAGACAAAAACATTTCTTTAGTGCGATGGTCAGGGTCTTTATCCTTAGAAAGATCAATCGCCTCATAATGTATTGGCACACCATCATCCAACACAGCAACACCAGACACATTAGAAGCCTGATCGGTAGCTATCAATCGCATGAAGCACCACCTGCTATATGCGGCACAGATAGCTCATGGTTTTTCCATTTACGAAAAAGCTCTTTGGTGTCAGCCTTACGGAACACATAAATAAGTTTGTTATCATACCCCAGAAATACATCATACAAATGCAAAGCGGGGTCATTTACCAGATACGCTACAACCTGATTTCTATTAACCAAGAACACCATGTCAGCGTCATCGTATGGTATGCCGCCACAGGCAGGCATCGTCAACATTTTGTTTCATCCTTTCATGCGAGTAAAAAATAGGGAAGCACAGTGAATGTACTTCCCTATAAGAAAAAACATACATTCAAAGCGCCACACCATTGCCCTTCTTCCATTACCACGTCATTACAGTGATAATCGAAAAAGAGCAATGGCGGTCAATCCATTGCTCTAATATCTTAACGCCTACGCTTTTTCTCCTTGCGGCTGACAGCTTGCGGTGTTAATTTGTCATTAGTTTGTTTTAATAGCGGTGCAACACACTTGTCCAACCCAATAACCGCAGTCGCAGTCGCAGGGTCTATGCCAAGAGCGTCAAACATTTGCCGCGCCTCATCCACGGTAATATTACCAGCATGTAAGTCCAGCGCAATAATCTTCGCCTGATAATGCTCAGAGCAACAAGCAGAAGCACGCCAAGAACCCAATTTCACCGAATCGACGCAAGCGTCATAAGCAGTGCCGCACCACTGACATTCCAGCTTCGGCATTACGCTACATCGGGGATGACGAAGGTAAGCAGGTTCTTCTCCTCAGCGCAATAAGCAGGCATCGCCTTAATAGTGAAGGGGTGCTTGCCATCGGTGGTCAGAGAGACATCTACGTTACCATCTACCTGAGCGTTATCGCATACAGCATAACCATAATACATGATTTCCTTATTGCAGATGTCACGGAACAGGCACTCTATCATCAGACGGCCAGACTTAGCAGAGACCTCGGCATTGTCAACAACGCGAGAAGCCTTATTAGTCTCATTGGCCTCGTACTCATAGGCGATAAGGAACATATCGCCATCCTGAGAGCCAGTAGGAGGGGTGAAGGTGGTCTTATTGCCAGTAGTAGCCATGCTGAACTTATCCGCAGTAGCAGTATCAGCAACGTACTCATACTTCTTAGCGATAGAACCGTCCTTATTTAGCTTATAAGCATACTTGGCTATACCAGTACCCAGACTGCCGGTGGCTATCTCATGCTTCAGCTCATGCGTTGCCGCATCAGCCTTGTAGGTATAAGTCTCAAAACAAGGCACAGCGAACTTAACGGTGGCAGAAGAATCCTCAACACCGCTACCCCACTGAGCGCCAAGCAGAGCCATATCAAAGAAGGACGCATTACCGGCAATCTCCATGTTCTTAGCCTTTTCGATGGTCATAATAACATTCTGCATAGCGTCCAGAACTTCATTGTTATCGACGGTGGCGTTCATGCTTACATCTTCAATCTGGGTCAGATTGAACAGAACGGCATCATCTGCACCGTCAAAGAAAAGCACTCGACGGATTTTATCAATAACGAAACTTGACTTGTTCATTATATTCTCCTTTTATTTATGTTTTAGGAAACTCACCCAGCCAGTTCAGATACTTTTTGTCTATTTTTGTGCTGTCCATAAACGGGTTACTGTACATACCAGATAATAGCGATTGAGCAGAATTGATAAGTTGAATACGCTGTACGGCATCATAAAACTGGTAAATGGTGAGTTGCTGAACTGTTTGATGGTCGTATTTAAAACCTGCGCTGTTTACCATGGCAGAGATTAACGACACAAATGGAGACCGATACGGCTTACGTGCTGCGGCCTCACGGTCTTCTCTGTCCCAATCAATAAGCACCTGTTTGGTGCGCTCATTGCCTGGTTTTTCTCTCTGCTTTTGCATCATGTGAGAAGTTGCCAAAAACTCAAAAATCATACGGTGAATATTCCAATCAATCACCGTACCGTCTGGCCCGACTAAGCACATCTCGCCAACAGCATTAGTGTCAGGAGTTAAAGCAGACAGGTTCAAATCTCCAAATAGAATAGAAGTTTTATCGGGAGTTAGAAAACGGTAAAAGGCGACAAAGACTTCAAAATCTGTCACTTTGGTATAGTCAACGCCCATATCCCAAAGCACTGATTTCATATCGGACGGATACGCAGTCAACAAAGATACCATAGATAAGTAGTCGCGTTCACCATAATCAATAATCTCACGCAATGTGGGCTGGCGTATCGTAATATGCTCATTCAGCACATACGGGTCGCCCATAAACATCTTAATCGTATCTAAAGGCATTAAGGGTTTCTCCCAGATTGTTGTAATTCCCCACACGATACCGCAGAATACGCAACCTATAACCATCCATTGGCTCTTTGCAAGCCCCCGGAATACGCCTAACTTCACCTATGCCCAATGACAGATTATTGTTTATCAGCCTATCTATGGCCGCCGCAATAGCGTCACGCCGCACGCCGCCGTCCATTACCATCAACACAGTCGGCACAAAAATCAAAATATCAACCTCATACCTCGCCACCGCGTTATTGATAATTTTATCGTCATATACTTCAATACCCACATGGCACTCAGCTTGCTCGGTTGACCCCGGCATAAAATCATACGGGTGTATCTGGTTAGTCAACTTAGAAGTCTGAATCAAATCAGCGGCAGGCAACGGTTTACCGGTCGTGTTAGAGATTAAGTCTACACACTCACGGTCATGGACTATGAGATTGATAATCTTTTTTTTAATATCGGTATACTCAGAGAGGTTCGGCATTAAATCCATCCACCTCCCGGCTTATCAAGATCAGCGTCGGGTGCAATATAATCACATATCATCAAATCCACATTGTCGGCAGATGAATCAAGGTCTTCAATTAACTTGAGGTCAATGTATCGACCCTCACCGAACGCACCGTTCACACTGTCATTAGCAGTCACCTTATAGCAGCGCAAATGCTTTGAGCCATCAGGATAATACAATATCTCAGTAGCCAGCCGCTTATCACGCTGTAAACAACGGGTCTCCTCGTTATAGGGAAGATACGCCTTAAACTGCTGTGCGCCCACGTCGCCGTATTTACCACCGTGCAACGTAGTAGAGTAAACACCAGAGTCAAATACGCACCATGCACTATGAATCGTGCTGTCATTCAACTGAAACTGCAAATTCAGATTACATTGCTTAATAAAGCCTTTCAGCGTCACATCATCGGTGTTACTCAACTTGGTACAAAGCCATTCATAACCATTGAGTGTCAGTATATCGCCTATTTTAATATCGGCATCATACGGAGCATTGAACCATTTTTCCTCCGGCGCATCAGACGCTTTGACCAGCATACCAATCTGCACGCCACGCACAGTGGCAATCATCCACGCCGGATTAAGCGGAGCGTCTAACATAAAATCTGCTCTTGCTTCTGCCACAGCCGCATCACGGTCAGTGTGGTGTTCGCCGTAATACCTTCTGTGCAAACCCCAATTAGTATTAGGCATCATCATCACCGCCATATTTGCATTTGATGTTGTCCAGCAAATGCAACATTTTAAAGGTCTCGCGTCGAATCAGCCGCACATCATCTTCACAGTCAATACCATTAACCGTATTAAGAATAGTGATATAGTCAGCGTCATCGCATAAACAGGGGAAGGTGCAACCTGCGCCTTCTAACTCTAACGACAAAGTGCATAGATAGCACTCCAAATAAACTTCCTCACCAGCGAGTTGATGCTCTCGCATTGGCAATATTTTGTATAAGCGTCCCGTCAACGCATTGAGAAATACAGTAAGAGACATAAACACCTCCTATATATGCAGAGAGGAGATGTCCCCGTTATTATACGTATAGTCCATCATGCGATTGCGAAACTTACGATTAAGCGCGTTCATAATGTCGTGCATAGACGCAAGCAAATTGCCGCGACTATGATAGGTATAATCCTTAGACGACATACGATCTCGCAAATTGTCCTGATAACGAACACGGTGCTCAGTCCAGCCAACAGCCATACCCAAGGCGAGTATATCCACCTCAATATCAGTCAGGTCGGCCTTGAATTCACCGTATTCCTCATCACGGTCAAGCAAATCATGCTTGCAGTATGGAGCAAAATTCGCTACTGCCTGCATCATATAGCCGTGCAACACAGCCTCGGCTTCTGCTTCGATCAGGCAGAAAAGGTCGGTGTCACGGAAATAGAATAAGGCAGCATTATACACAGTTGAGTATGATGTTGCCATCGCCTGTCACCTACATCTCAAAATTGACACCAAGAGTCTTTTCCAGCGCACGAATAACCTTAATAGAATCCAGCTTGCCATCATTGATAAGCTCCTGCGCCCTACGAGCAAGCTGCACCTTTTGCGTTACAGGCAACTTAGAAGTTACGGCACTAATTTCAGCAGTAGACTTTTTGAGCAGAGAGTCAAAGTTATCAATGCTGACCTCAGCCTGATAGAACTTGCCTGCATCAAGAAAATCCAGCACCTCTTGTTTGTGCGCATATTCGCTGTCAATTTCCCACCATCCATCTATAAAGAAAGACGGTTGAGTATTACGGGCGTTTTCTAACACCTCTAACGCAATTTCATGGCGCTGACCAAACTCCGTCCACACCCACTTACGATGCGTAAGGGAGTCTACATATATTAACGTGCCATATATAGCACTACGCACAGGTACACGCTCAGTCAAATGATCACTGGCACGCCACACCTGCTGGGCAGGAGGCTCAACTATGGCTGAATTTGTATCCTCGACTTGTACCGTCCTTGTATCCTGCACCGGAACAACCGGCTCAGACTTCGGTTTAGTCTGCTTGGGCGCTTTCGGGGCCGTGCTCTTGGTTGTGCTGGCTTTATTAGCCATTAACAATCTCTCCTTTCATTCCACAAAGGGCTACCCCACAAAGGAGTAGCCCGCATTATTACAATATTAAGACAGGGTGTTACGACCTATGACACCCTCAGCGGCAACATAGCCCACGCCATACTTCTGACCATATACATAGTCTTGAGTAAGGTCCTGATTATCAAAGAAAGAGCCAAGGTTGATAAGGGGATTGCCCTCAATAACGAGCTTCACAGGCTTAACAGGACCAGCCAGAACGGTCAGCACCTTATCATTGAACAGGAAGTCGTCAGTACCGATTTTATGCCTCTGAGGAACCTTGATAGCATTAGTGCCACGGAACTTGCCGTAGTAACCTATGTTATACATATCCTCCTTAGCAGAATCAGCGGCAACGCCAGAGGTCATCTTGGACAGACCAAGCATAGTGCCATAAATGGCGGCAGTCTGACCAGACTTAGCCTCAACGTGCTGAATCAGCTTGAGCATAGCTTCCTCATCCCAAGAACCGGTGATGTCGTAAACAGTACCACCGATCTGCTCCTGAGTAAGACCCTGCCAAATAACAGCTATCTGCTGCCAGATGTCCTCTTGGAAAGAAGTGCTGACATCAGAGATAATCTCAGACATATTGGCAATGTTAGCCAGCAGGCGCTCCATCTCCTCATATACCTTAACAGCGTGCCAACGAGTAGGAATGGTCACTTCCTCAGTGCCGGTTATACGCTGACGACGGAGAGCCTGATTGCCGCCAGAAACCTCGGATACAGTGTACCAGTTAGCGTCCTTAATGCGGAATATGGGCTTATCACCAGCATTAACTACACGGGTCTCGACCAGCTTGCTCAGGAAGGGATCACCCTTTACGCCCTCAACAACAGTCTTCTTGATGATGGTCTCAATAAGAGCGAACAGAGCAGAGCACTTACCGTCACGCAGGTCACGAGGGTCGAGATAAGTCTTGCCATTATTGGCATCTACAAGAGCATCGTAAACCAGCTTATTGCCGTCCTCAGTGGAATAACCCTGAAGGGAACGACCATTGGTGATGTCGGCAGCAACCTGAGCGACATCGTTAATTTTGGTTATATCGAAAGCCATTATGTTATCCTCCTATCGTTTGATTAGCAAGTTTCGATGGCGTAATAGGTCTTACCCTTCTTGGTGAACACCTCTATAATCTCGCCAATCTTAGTGGAACCTTGAGTGTTGGTAGCCGCAGCAAGCAGCTTAGTGCTGGCCTGAAGTTCTACAACCGCACCCACTATACGAGCAGCGCCGCCATCCAGAACCTCGCCGGTCACAGCAAAAATCTGATGGGGCTTCTCAAGCAGATAGCCACGAGAGACCGCATTAGCCTCGTTCTCAAAGTTGCCAAGGTCGTTCTGAAGATGCTCATCATAAATAACTTCGGGGGAAGCTATCAGTGCGATAGCAGCCTTGGCAGCATCCTTCTTGGGGGCAGTAGCCTTGCGGACTTCACGAGAGTTGGCCTCCAATGCGCCCACCTCTACTACACTACCGTTATCTATGGCAGTGGGGGTGCTGCCCACCATATAGCGAACAGACACCAGATCAGCACCATTAAAAGTGCCAGACAGCTTTTCAGTTATGCAAATGCCGTGCATTATGTTTTCCTCCTGATTTAGTTTTTCTTAGTAATGCCATAAGCCTCGAAAACGCCGTTATAAGGAGCGTTCTTCGGCTCGTCTACGATATGTTTGACAGAAATTTTGGGAGCAGTTTCCTCATCGCCCTGCGCCGCAGGCACATGGGCCATGCCACGTATGACATAACACTCACGCTTCAGTTCCTCTATGGAGAACTTGATATTGTCCTGTTTTAATGCCATAAACTGCTCGTTCTCAACCAGATCGGGGAACTCGGCAAACACCTGCTCGGTCTCGATGCCACGCTTATAAGCACGCAGCTCCTCAACCTCGGTGAATACATTGCGAGACTCCTCTAACTTGGCGGCCTCCTCCACAGTCAGCCACTTAACTATCATCCGCTCAAAATCGGAAGTCAGTTCAGCAGACTGCGTGGCCTCATCAAACTTATAGGCGAAACGTCCGTTAGTGCGCTCATGCTTGTCTATCGTCCAGAAATGCTTTTCGACATACGCATACTGGTCATCGAAGTCAAGCAGATAGCAATACATTTCGGAGGTCTCATCGCAGTGGCAAGGCATAATTTGTCGTAAACTCTCACGCCTCTGCTCATAAGACGCAGAGAACGTAGCGATCTCAGCCATTTCTTCAGCGGGAGTGACCTCACCCACATCCTTAGTCTGAGTTTTCATAGTCTCCATTTCCTCTGCCGGTATTTCCTGCTTTTCTATTTCCTTAACAGGAACAGTATTCTTAGTCTTGGGCAACTCAGTGTCACCTTCCTTTCGGGGGTTATTACAAAGCTCCTTGCTTAACGCAAAGAGCAATTTCGCCAGTTTTTCATCATTTTCCTCAACGGAGAACTTTGTAGTAGCTTCTGCACCTTCCATGGCGGGAGTTTTATTTGCGCCCAGCAAAGTCACCCCTGCAAACTGGAAAGCGGTTATATAGAACAAATTATCTTGTTCACTATACTCATAAGCATCTATGGCAATTTCCATAGACACATCTGCTGTTTCACGCTGCGCAATAATATCCCCGGCCAGATTGCTGTATCCACGCCACACATAAGCATTAGCATACAAATAATGGCGGTCTCCTTCCTCGACAATAACCGATTCCAGATTGTCAGCGGGAAATACACCTACCGGTGCTTCCAGATATTCGATACGATATTCACCCTCATTCATAGGGTCGGGGATTATTTTCATATCGTGACCGGCGAAGTCATAAGTGCCATCTTCCTGCTTAACCACATGAGCTAAGATGGGAGAGTTGGCAAGCGTAGGCAACGCCGCTTTGAGCGTATCCACATCAATCACACTGCCATTAAGATTCTGACCAGTATGGCAAATCTTCACGCGGAGCTTTATAAACTTGTCAGACACATAAGAATCGTCAACACTATAAGTCGCCCTGCAAGTAAATAGCTTGTTATCCATCCATCTCACCTCCTTTCATGGGCTTAATGCCCCTTAAAAGGGGAGTATATTTGTGAACACGACCTGTTGGCCTGCGAACACCTTAGTTACTTCGGGCTTATTCTCAAAGTAATAAGCCATACCCATAGGAGAGGGGACAGAAGAAAGCAACTTATAACCGTCTTTTAACAGTTGTTCTTTTGCGTTTTCATCAAACACTAATATAAACTTGTCCATTACTGCACCTACTTCTTCTCACGACTACGTGCGCCCTCGTCAGTCAAGTCGCCGCCCTCAGCTTGCGGCCTGCCTCCCTCAGACTTTGAAATGGTGTTACCGCTCTGAAGCGGCACAAACCTATTGGATAGGTCAAGCACCTTGGCTTCGATATGGTTCAACCCAAGCGCATATAATGGCTCCAATCCCATCGTGGCCAGCAAGGGCGTAACAGGTAAGCCATACTGGATACCGCTACTCAACGACTTTTGATATGCTTCACGGGTGTAACGACCACAAGGCAAAAACACTATACGAAAACTCTTAGCAAACGCTTGTTTTTGTAAAATGCGGTTAATAGCTACGCCAATCTGTTGCACCAAACTCCATGTCATCGACTCGTCTGCCATACCGCTGATTTCCAGCGCACGAGAAGATGTGGACGACCCAGAAAAGATAAGACTGCTAACGCCAGCCGATGCCCAAATAGAGTCTTGGCACTCTGCTACCTTATCGCTCTCGGCAGTACCGCTACGCTCAAAGTCGATAGGGGTAATCTTCATAGGACTCAATGTTGCGCCTATTTGCGGCGGTAACACAGCTTCCAAATTGTAGAAAAAGTCTTTAGCCTTCTCAAAGTCCAGATTCCATTCGCCCTGACTATTCAAGCCAAGTTCCATCACCAATAGCTTATAGTTCTGCAATTCCTGAGCCGTCAGTTTCAAATCGCGATAATCTTCCAGTGAATATATCTCACGCAAAATACCGCCCAACGGAGGCAAGCAATATAACAAATCCTGATGATATTTAATAGCGAACGAATAAGGAGCATCCAGTTCTATCCAACGCTGGGTAGTGTCTTTTTGATATTGTTGATACTTGGTCTGGAACTCGGCAGGGTAGAACTCCAACTCATCATTGTATTGATCAAAGTACGAAAAATTAAATGCGATATTTAAGCAGTTCTGACTTTGTGACACTATTTTGCAATACTGTGGATTAAGAATCTGGAACGACATTCCCGTTTTAGTAATCCATGTCGTACAATAACAAGCGTCCTCACGGAAGCACACGGTTAAGATTTTTTGGCACTGCGTCTTTAGGTCGGACCCAGCCAGAAACACAGCAGTCTTCTGGTACTTCTCTAAAGTCTCCTGCTCATCGTCAGACTCATCGAAAGCTGTTTGACTAATAATATAAGCACAATCCACCAATTCGCTGAAATACCGAATAAGGCGTACAAAATGCGAACTGAGGTTATACAACATGACAACCGCATTACGCAGTTGCTCCTCATTGGCTTCAGGGTTTTGTAGGTAGGATGCTATTTGGTCTTTGGTGTACTTAGAGAAAACAGTAGAACGTGTACTGTTATTGAGGTCTTTATATATAATCTTGGCGACTTGAGCAAACCACGCTTGCTGTCGCTCGGTTCTTAGCCCTGCTACATCGAAGGTTTTACTCGCTTCAGCAGCAAGAGACATGGGAGGCGTAGCAGCCTCTACGTGTTCAAGCGTTGCCGCCTTCTCTTTATTGGCCACCTCAACACCTCCTTATTTAATTTTAGGCGCACGAAAAACAAAGAAGTCGATAGGCATTGACTTCTTCACGGTGAGCGCCGATGCAAATTCACTTATATAATAGAGAACATAGACTAATGCAGAGAATCTATCCTTATCAAGCTGCCGCACCACCTTTTCGACTGATAGTGCGCCACTTGCCTGATATTTGAGCTTGAGATTAGCAACCTCATCAAACAATAGGTCAGTTTGCACATACGGTGTAATGTCAAAGTCGTTGTTAGTTTGCCACTCATTATAGAGTTCGGCTTCCTCACGCTTACATAGCAACCGCAATGTTCCACTATCTACCATATTGATAAAGTCGGTAATAATACGAGATTGCACACCTTGGGCTTTAATATCGTATAAACACTTAGGAGCATTGCGATCTTCTGATTGGTTAGTGGTGTTAATGGTATCCCACGCCTCGTATGTCTCTTGCGTAATGGGGTCTACATTATTTTCCAGCAATTTATCTATCAAACCAGAACCCAGACCGTTACCATCGCAAATCACCATCTTGGGGTGGTATTTCGCCGCTGTGCGCTTAATAACTGCCGCTTGCGCGGAAAAATTTAATATGTTCGGCACGCTCATTACATTAACAATGTCAACGTGTTTGACACGGTTAGTGCCGTGGTCTCGGTCAACCTTAGCCACCACAATAGAAGATTGGTTGTTGTTAGTCTTTTGTGAACGCGCCACGTCAACACCCATATAGTATTCATCGGTGTTACTTTCGGCTTGCATAATAGCCTTATCCAGTTTGCGGCACGCCATAAAATGATTGATGTCAATAAGGGCGTTGTCCGAGCTACCCGTCCATGTGCCGCCATAGTTTTGTGCAAAAGCCGTTGGTGACATATTGCGTCGCTTTTCGAGTATTTGCGTTTTAGACGAGCCTCGACCAAACCAACAGGGCAACATCCAGTCCGCACCAATAACCATCGACCCCTTTAGATCAATCATGTCACGGCACATAGTAACAGAGTGCCGCCACTCATCTGACGAACGCCAACCGGGAGTAGAGAGGAAGTTAATTTGCTGGTTCAGTTCACATGGGTCAACAATACCCAATTTACCCATCGTATAACGAGGAGCCTCAACGATGGGTTCAATAGCGTCTTGAAAGGTGAAATTATCTACTAACACCGCTTCTTCAACATTGATACGCTTACGTCGTTGCCCCTTAGATGTTTGGGAATTGGCTAAAGCATCTATACGAGAATCATTCTTAAAGACAATAATTGCTTCATTACGTGTAAAAGTTGTTTTAGCAATCTCATTAGACAATAAAGGATAAGCGCGTATTAGTTCGGAATATTTGTCCTTCATAATTTTGCAGGCATTTTCTTTCGTCTGTGCAGTAACAGCGAGAGTAATGCCGGGATACCAAATAGCGAGGACATATTGCACAGCCTGTGCGCTAAAACTCTTAGCTGCGCCTCTCGGCAAACAGCCGTATGTGCTAAAAAACCTTGCCAATGAACGCATTAGCACACGTTCATCCATATCGAGTTTAAAGCCGTTATTAGGACCTTTACATAAGTCAAGAAACTTATCAGGATACCAACGACAATAACTGGCAAAATTCACATAGTTCTCTAAAGAGTCACCGAATTTGGACTGAATTTGCGAATAATCAATCGCCACCCAGCACCACCTCACTCGACTCGTTATCTGCCATTGAATCTTTTGGCACAATAATAAACCGCTCTATTTGCGGACGATTGACCTCAGTAGGGTCATCAGCAAAAATACCTGTTGGATCACCGTATTGTTCGATATATGCTCTTTTACGTTCATCGTAAAAGCGGTATACATCCTCATAAGAGCACTCCGGCTTGTCTTCAAGCCGACGCAGATAGTTCACAAAACACCAAATCAAAAAATCGGTAGCGTCATTCGGTTTATACCGAAACTGCGGCATAATGGGTATGACATCAACCGCCTGCTCGATAGCCTGAGCTAATTCCGAAAAACTGTTAATGCCACCCTCAAGGTCAGCCTTGCTCATCTGTTTTGGGTTAATCTTAGCCCTATCTGCGGCATCCGCAGCCATCTTAGACCACTTTTGCGCCTCACCAATATTGCCTTTAGCAACAGCAATTTCTTCCTGTACCTTAAAACGCACGTAAGTAACCAGTGCTTCGGTGTGGAAACTGGTGAAATCAACGTAAGACTCTTTCAGTTGGTTGTACTTCGCCAACATACGTCGGTACTCGTCGTAAGTATAACCATCACCGAATAAATGAATAATGTCATCAGTAATAGTAACAGGTTCGTCTTTATCCTGCGCAAACATTGGTTTGTCTGGGTCTGTAACCGGCACAAATCCCGCCTCAACAGGGCGCGTGAGCTGTAACGGCTCATCGTTATTGTTCTTGGCGGCAAGAAAGTCCTGCGACTCCTGCCATGTCATTGTCTCGCCTTTGGCGTTACGATACTGCTTGAGAACCTTAATATTTCGCAAGTAGTTACTAATGATCTGCTTACGGCTCTCATTCGCCACAGTCTTACCTTGACAGCCCTTGTTATACTGTGCAATCGAACTGTTCAAGACTTCAGGAAACCATGGAGCATCAATCTTTTGCAACAGGTCCGCGAACGGCTGTACCTGAATTTTGCTATAATCATCGCCCAATAAAGCTTTTGCCATACAGTTTTTACACACAGGCATACGCCCGTCTGCGTGTATGGGATTAGTGGTTAAATAAAAGTCCTCGATAGGGTGAAGTTGCTCACCCGCAGGACATAAGCCACACCGCTTAACATCGTTAGATGAAACCTTAACCTTAGACGATGCGGACTTTTTTGTTTTCTTCTTGCCAGCGATCTGGCCTCATTCCTTTCCATCAAATTTGGCTTAACCAAAGATACCTATATTAACTGTTAATGCCGCTTCGGGTTTACTCTCGCACGTAAAGGTCAAACTATTCGCCGCCTGTGTAGTAGCACGTACTTGTGCATCGCAATACGCCAAAAAGGACGCAGGCGCAGGCGCAATAAAGACCATGTTAGAAGCAGTTACCCCATTGACAGTAACGGTCTGTGTATTACTGCTCGACCAATTTGCCACAGTCAATGTAACAGTCACACTTTTTTGCTTATTGTCTACATACTGCTTAGTGGCCGCATGGAGATTGGCGCTGGGTTCACCAGCAAGCGTCAACGCGCCCGTCATAGTGTCGCCAGTCTTATTGAGTTTGTCTTTATCGCCATCATCCACATATTTCTTAGTAGCAGCGTGTAAGTCGGCAGTAGGCGCACCAGCCAGAGTGAGGGGGCCAGTGAGCGTACCTCCACTTGCAGAGAACGAGGTGTCGTCTTTGACGTTATAAGTAATACCATTAACAGTAATTGTTTTTATATCAGCCATAAACTCACCTCACTATCCTACAATTAAATTAGCACCACTCACGGTAGCACCTGCATAAAAAATGAGCTGTGTACCAATTACCTCGCACTTCACAGCACCGTCTAATAAGGTGTAAACAGCCTTGGCAGACGGATACTGTGTGTCAGTGCTATTGGCAGAAACAGAGGTCACTTTATTAGCAGTGACCTCCTTAGCGTCAAGTTGTGGCTTTAAGAGTTGGAGCAGTTTAGTAACGGCGTTGTTACCGTAAAACTTCACCATACAACCTCCCTACTCTCAACTATGCAGAAAAGACTTGATCCCAAATAGCTTGCACTTCAGAATTGGTGTATTCAATAAACTCGGCAGTTGGAGTATATGCAGACAAGTCTACAACACCAGACAGCACATCCCATTCCGTACCGGTCCACGCTACATTGTCACCAGCCTTGATATTATTAGCCTTATCAGCAGTGGTAATATTCCAAACGTCACCGACCTTGTTAGAAGCGGCAGCAGGTAAATCGGAATACTTCGCCTTGGTTCCTTTGTAATGGAAAGAACTGGTTACAAGACCATCGACCTCATCCTTAGTATAGGCATTACCGATACCATAGCCCGCAAGAGTGGTGGCGGGAGATTGCTTGCTGTTAGCCAGAGCATAAGCGGACTTAACGGCTTTTGCGGTAGCAGCTACCACTTCACTGTCAGAATCAGTGGCACTGGAAAGCTGTACTACGCCCTTCTGAGCAGTCGAAGCGTCCTTAACGGAGATAGTGCCATCAGTAGTGACATCAACATTACTGCCAATCTTTACACCGCCCAGCTTAGTAGCGGTTGCCGCGCTGAGGTCATAATTACTTAGCCCGTCCAGCTTCGCCTTATCTGCGCCAGACATCAGGCCAGCAGTATCGACAGTAGCGGTTTTATAATCACCAGCTATGATAACCTTCTTGCCGGTAGCATCAGCGGTAACGGACATATTCGCACCCGCTTCAACATTCAGCGTGTCGCTCTTGTCCCCGGCAGTCAGAGTAACCGCGCCGACCTTCACCTTAGCATAAGCGTTCTGGTTCACTTCCGCGCCAGCCGCAATATTGCCCAACTTAGTTTTCTCAGCGGTAGTGTAATCCTCAGTAGACAACTGCTTGCCTGCAATCACATCCACCTTACCGCTCAACGCCGTATTGACTGTTTCAGCCACAGCATAATAAGCAGGGGCCTGACCCCCCAGCTTGGCAGCATCATCTACAACACCGTCATCATCGGTATCATAGGTGGCTTTCATCATATCGCCGCCGCCAAGTGCGCCTATATCGCCAGTCATCTTATCAATAGCAGATTTTAGAGCCTTACCCTGAGCTGCTGACAGAGCTTTGCTGGAGTCGGTGGAGGTGAGATTATCAACCGTATCAACACTAATCTTACCATCGACATCCGACTTCAAGCCCGAACCAACCTTAACGCCGCCCAGCTCAGTGTCGGTAGCTTTAGGCAGTTCATACTTATTAGCTTCTGCCGCTATATTTGCCAGCTTGGTCTTTTCATCGGCAGTAAAGTTTGCCTCTGACAGACCCTTGCCGGTCTCTTTATCTACTTTAGTATCAAACTTACCCTTCAACAAAGTAAGAAGATACGTCATTACATTTTCGCCATTATATTTAATCGCCATATCTTACCCCTTAGTTACCAAATATAGTATTCCAGATAGTCAAAACCTCTGGATTGGTAAGCTCGGTTAAATCTTTTTCTTCGAGCTTAACGCTATCTGCCGCATCTACATACTCTTTAGTAGTTACATCTTTTGAGTCATCAACCGGTGCATAACACTTCATGCATCATTACACCCCCACATAAGTTATGCGGGCGGTCAGTGCATTTGCAGGAGCTTCGGCACAGATGATTGTCACCTTGTTATCAGCCTCAATGGTAACATCTGCCAATACAGACTCCTTTGTGATTGTATCTATTAGAGACACATTCAGCACAGCGCCCTCAGCAGTATAAGTGGCAGTAGCAGTGGTAACAGACAGGTCGTGATATTTAATGCTATTCGGCTTATTCGATAGGTCGTTATAATCGCCGCTAAAGGCAACATCTTTCAGATCGGCCAGATACTTAATAACCTTACCAATAATAATAGCCAGAGACTCGCCAGTAGCAGGCAACGCACGAGCTGCCGCAGCAGTGAACGCCGCAGTTGTCGCACTGGCGTCACCAGTTTTAGTGAGATAATTGGTTAAATCAATAGAAGTATCGCCCAATATTTCCCACTTGTTATCTATATACATATATTCTGTATACAGATCACTACCAATAGCGCCTTCTTTGGCTACCAGATATATAACATTGGTCTTAATGTTCTCAACAGGTAGAGTATCGACCTTTTGCACGCTAAGAGTGGTGATTTGGCCAATCATCTGGTCTACGCTGGTCTTATCGTAATAATTAACTAAATTGCTAACCGTCTTATCAATAAACTCAAGGTCGTTCGTAAACTGAGATAGTTTAGTAGGCTTATCAATAACATTAGCCCACTCAACCGCATCAGCAGTACCGCCGCCAGTAGCAGACAGCGTGCCTTCCTCAGAAATGTTGAGACCAGCGCCCACCTTAATACCACCCAGCTCAGTCGCGCTTGCCTTGGGGAGAGTATACGCACCACCAATCGACTCAAGCTGACGATTAGCGCCTATCTTATAGACAGTAACAACATCGTTTTCAAAGACGGTAATAACCTGACCTACATAAGAAGTACCACATAATGCGCGGCTATCAGGGTCAGCAGTATCACCAGCGGCATACTTTACGGCGTCGGCATAAGAGCTAAACAGGTCAGTACGATCCAGCGGGAACTTGCCAGTCCTCTGGAACGGCATCGCAAAATCAAGTTTGGATGCAAAATTTTCTATATAATCAGCCATATATAGCTATCCTTTCACTAATTTTTAATCTGCTTACACGCCTCGCAATATTTGGAGCTTGACGAAGTGCCCACAAATGGAAGATTACATTCAGCACAGGTACAATGATAATATCGCTTAGGATATGGCCCTTTAGGCACACCACGTTGAGCAGCAGCAATTTTATCTCGCGTTGTTTGCGAGACAGTATGCCCCATTAAGGCGCAACTAAGGTTTTGCCGCATCTGATCTGATTTAGGAACACCCTTCATTTTGCCTTGTAAGGATTCACTCAAATGCTGACGATGCTCTGGTGAAATCACACGTCCGCGCAACGCACGACTTAACCCCTCGCGCATTTTAGCGGCGTGTTCCTCAGTAACGTGTTTACCATAAAAAGGGTTTCCTTCGCCTTGGTAATCTTGCTTCAAACGTTGCACAAATAGAGCGCGACCTTGTGCATACGCTGTTGCGTCGCAATCTTTACCGCAATTACACATTCGCCAAAAAGCAGACACTAAACTGAAATTATCAGCATTATCTTCAGCCAAGAAACGATGCGCAGTGAAATGCTCTTGATAGGTTAAATAAATTAAATTATCGGCATCATCGCTACCACCTATACAGCGAGGGATAATATGATGTTGTTCAGAATTATCAAACTTACAATTCAAAGGGCGTTCGTCACGTATAGACGCAATAAAATCCTCATATCGTCCCATCTGTCCTTTAACCAATCGTGACCTTATAAGTATTCGCACCAAGCGCAGCATCAGGTGCGTAAACATAAACATCGTAATTAACGCCGGCATAACCATTCGCGCCCTCAACAGACACAACCTGCTTGGTAAAACTGGACACTATATCCGTACCAAACGCGCCAACATCTAACACCTTTTTAAGCGTTTTATTGATGCTGGTGGGGAAGGCCACAATAACTTGCACCGCACCCTCGACAACAGGCATCTGAAACTCTTGATTAGCTACTACGGCCTTATTACTGTTGGTAAGCGCACGAATATTGGTACTATTCAATTCAATAGCCGCCGTCTTAGAGCCGTAGAAGAAAGACCTATAACCGGTCAATGCCGCAGAATTGGCAGTTTTAGAACCAGCGGGGATACGTGCCGCGCCATATTCATTGCCAAGATTGGTCACAGGCATATTGCCCTGTTCATAAGTAGCAGTAGCACTAATCTTGTAGTTTGTATTATCTGCAATAGTCAGCTCCGCAAAGGAACCAGTAGCGGTAGTAGCGGTCTCGCCACCAGTGGCAGATATGGCCCAAGACTTAGCGGTAATGCCAGTGGCGGGACCATAAGTATAAGAGCCAGCACTTAACGTAGCCGTATAAGACGGAGTAACCTTTGTGCCAACCTCTTTAGCACCAGAAGGTGTCATCGTTACACTTGCCGCAGGAGCCGTAGCAGTCGGATTCATCTCTTTGGTGAATATCGCCTGAAAGACATCCTTAACACTCTTACCAGCGGCAGGAATAGAGCCGGTGGCATTAGCGCCCTTAGTAATGTTGCCCACCTGAGTATAACTACCAGCGGTTACTATATCCGCAGATAAATAAACATTCTCGGCGCTTACATTGCCGTCCATAGCCTTCCATGCGCCAGCGTCATACACAAACGCCATATAAGAATACTTGCCCTCAGCAATAAGCGTCTGTATGACCGCAATATCACCTTCAACGGGAGCAGCTTCACCTACTGCACGAGTTAGGGCATCATTATCGCTCTCACCATCATTACGTACTACATTGTAATACGATATAGTTTTACTCAAAGTGCCATCAGACGACACCTCGAGACCTGCGCCTGCCTTAACGCCACCGACAACTGCCGCAGACGCGGCAGGCAGTTCGTACACGGTCACATCTTCGTCGCCTATTTTAATATGACCATTCGTAGCTGATGCTTCTACCTTGACACCAGACGAAGCCCACGCAGTACCGTTCCATATATACAGAACCTTATCTGCCGTATTATAATAATACTGACCCTCGCGGGGGTTTTCCGGGGCAGTAGCCAAACCCTGCAAAACAGCGTTGAGAATCTGGTTTTTGTTAAGGTCTAAGTTCGTCAAAACCTTCATTGATTAACCCTCCATCAATTCAAAAATGCTTTACCAGAAAACGCACCGCTAAAGGTCACGGTCAACGTATTCATGTCTTTATAATCGACTTCACCCACAACACATGAACCCGCACTATCAACCACCGTGATAGAGGGATACTTGTTCAAGTTGTGTTGTATAGTCCAAATATCTGCCGCCACCATCTGCGTATAAATGTATGTCTTATCTACTACATCCTTGTCCACAGACAGAGTGCGACCATCAAGTTTCAACCCTTCGCCAAAATCGTACTTCAAATCATCAACATCTAAAGTACCAACAATCACATCGCCACTATCGTTGTACGCTTCATAACCCTTCAATATTTCATCCGGCGTTGCGCCATTTTCTAACGGGGATGGAGGAGTATACTGCTTATAGGTTGAGAGATTGACTATGCCAACAAGCTGCCTCGCACCAGACCCGAACGAGTGTACACCATGCTTACGGTCGCAACTGGCGCTTGTAACAGGTTTACCATCTTCATCCAATACTTCCTGCCCAAAAGTAATCTCGTTGCATACGATAAAAGGAGTAGGGGGGATAATTGTATTGATTGTGCCATCAGCGAACGTAAGCTGTACATCGTACAAATACCGACCATACGCCAACTTTTGTGTGTCAACAGGGTCAATGTGAATAGTCTGACCCGTCTTTTGCAACAGATACTCTATCTCTGTATCAGACGCTTTAACAGTAAAGGTTAGCACATCACCATCAGATAATTCGTATATCGTTCGTTTATCAGGCTGGCGTACCTGAATATCAAACGCCGCGCTATCACCACGGGTGATAAAGATTTTTCCATACTCTATTTTGAACAAACTACATACCACCGTTACTGAAAACTTATAAAAAGTTATAAACTTTTATGTTTCATTCCTACTTCACCAAGTATGCTTTCATACTGTCGGAACAGACACTACTCACAAGTTCTTATACTCTCCATAGGCGTAAATTCCTGACTAACGAATCAGTATATATCTGCGATAACTTGAATATGTTATGCTACAGATTGGTGTAAAACATTTTCTCCGTATCTTTTCAGATTTAAAGCAGCCTGATAATCTCTGTCGATTACATTGCCACATTCGCATTTATAAATACGATCTGACAGCTTTAAATCTTTTTTAATCGTTCCACAGCAACTACATAATTTAGAACTCGGAAAGAATCTATCTGCGACAACAACTGAAATATTGTTCCATGCAGATTTATATCCAATCTGTCTTCTAAATTCATAAAAACATTGCTCTTGAACCGCTTTAGATAAATATCTATTTTTCATCATTCCACTTACATTCAAGTCTTCAATACAAATAAAGCTTGGTTCTCGCTTCACAATCTCAGATGTTGTTTGATGTAAATAGTTCTGACGAATATTCGTTAATCGGTGAGTGGTTTTTAATAAAAGTTTTTCCTTTTTGATTACATTATTAGTTTTACAGTATTTTCCTTCCTTTTTATTTTGCTCATAAGAACGAGAGACTGAACGCTGTAATCTGCGTTTTTTCTTTTCAAGTTGTTTTATTGCATGGTGCTTATTAAGATTTGTGTATTTGTTTCCATCTGAGCAAATTGCCAAATCTTTAATTCCCAAATCAATGCCAACTCCTTCGCTTTGTGGAGCAACAACAGGATCAGGATACTCAACTCCAACTGTAATCCACCAGTTCAAACCATCAAATTTAATACGTGGATTACTATATTTGTAATTTGTCGGAATCCGATTATGTTCAGCAAGACGAATCCAGTTTAATTTCTGTTTGTTTTTCTTTTTTGAAGCAGCAAACCCTTCCACTTTTACATGAGTTTCAGAAAACTGAATTTTTACATTATCTTGGTAAAAAGATGGTGTAGATTTTTTCCTACTTTTGAATTTAGGAAACTTTGCTAATCCTTTGAAAAATTTCTTACAAGCATCACAGGCGTCTTTTATGGCTTGCTTTGTGACGTTATTTGAAACATCGTTCAACCATTCATATTCCTGCGTTTGTTTCATTTTGGTAAATTCTTGCCGCAAATCAACATCAGATAGGAATTTACCGCCACTTTTATAATTTGTTTGTTCCTTTGTTAATGCCCAGTTATAGGCAAATCTTGCTGTATTCGCATACTGAAAAAGTTTTGATCTTTGTCTATTGTTGGGGATTAACATTACCCGAATTGTCTTTACCATCCTTTTCACCTCCGCAGTGTTAAGATTTTTAAACACAAAAACAGGGCAGCCAAATGAAAGCTGCCCCGTTACGTATGCAAGGGTGAAAGGGAAAGAAGACCCTCGCAATCGCTAATGGTGGGTGGTTAAGGACACCCAGCCTATGTCCATCAAGCATCATATAATGACTTCACGTGTGCCGGAAGCCGATTCCGACCTCACTGCCTCTGGATGAAGAAATTTATTCACAAAATAGATTTGACCCTTACCGGTGACTTTCGGAGTCCGCACTACACGAATACTGCCATCGGGGTTCTCAAGAACACTTTCTTTGACCTCAAACCAGCCAGCTTCCATGCTGCGCTGGGTCGGCATATTACGATTACTACCGGCTCTACAAAGATAGCCCTCTTTACGCAAATACTCAAACAGTCTGTTCGCACCAATCTCATATCCGTTCTGACGTATTATCTTTGCCAACTGCCCCACAAGGCAACTGTCAGTAGACGTTTCCACAGCATCAGCGAACGCTACTTTGGGCGCATCCGCTACAACCCTTGTCTCCAAAGCCAAGCGCTGTTCGCGTTCATCTTTAAATGCCTGCAACACCTGAATCATGGTATCTGGATTAGCCAGCATAGCTTCCACAGTGGCGGGAGTAGCGTACATTCCGGTCTTGCGGATAGCAGGAATGACGTCATGCGTTATCCAGCGCTTAAACGCCCTCGCTTCAGACTTACGAGAGCCGAGGACAAGAGAATAAAGACCGGGTTCATTAACAACAGCTACTTCTTGCGCCCCGCCAAGGGTGTCGGTTAAAGCTACACCCTTTTCGTCTTCATCAATTCGCGTAAGGGCGTCACGGCTATTCGCTATGTCTAATGCTCCGCATATATCCACCGCCACAAACCACGGCTCTCCGTCACGCTCTACAACACGAATCTGGCCGAACTGTTCATTCTTAAAAATCTGTATATCAGTAGTCAATTTTTCCTCCTTTAGAATAGGAGGGCGCGGCGGGAGTCTGCCCGCCATACATAGCGCCCTCAATTATATGGCATTTCGCCACAATAGGAGGGAGAGAGTTGAACATACTCAACCCAAAACCGCGAATCGTTCAACAGACGAAAGCGGTATGAAACTATATCAGTTTAATCGGATACATAACTTCGATGCCCGCATCTGAGCACACACATACAGTTTGCGACGGCTTACCGCCCAGACGGTGTTCCAACGTAAATTGATCGCCACCACCCGACAGACAACCGTTCTGCACACAGGCGACACTATTTACTTCCATATATGCTGGGGTATGCTTGTGCGCAGAGATTATTGCGTTCGGCACAAAGCCCAAATAAGAGATTAACTTAGCAACACCAGCCTCAGTAAACTGGTCGAAGTCTCCGTGGTCAAGCACATACGACTTGCCACGAATCTCAATTATGTCCAGCGTGCCATGGAACCCATCTAAAGGTTGACTAATACTCACATTGGGCAAGTGTTTACATTCAGTGGTCGCGTGCCATGTAACCAGCCTATCTAAGCGTTCACCAATGATAGCGTCCTTTTTATTGGGGGTGAGCCGACTATGATTACCATTTACAGCAGTAACATACACGTTGGTAAACAGCATTGAAATGTTGTATATAAATTGAGCCAACATTTCACCGGCAAGTATAACCTGATCCACAACGTCTTCACGGTTCTGCATTGCGACAACAGGATGAGGTGCGCCGCTTATTAAATCACCCAGCAATACAATATGAGCAGAAGCGACATTGTGCCGCTGTTGAATGTCCCGAATTTGGCATAATAATTGAGACAAACGATTCCATGCAATATCTGTATCATATTGACCAGTACAGCTATTAAAGGTCATCCCAATATGCCAGTCGCTCAGGCAGATTAACAGAGAGCAGTCACCATCAAGCTGTGGCACTGCCACCACAGGGAACTTGGTCTGACCCAGCTCTGCCAGCTTACGCTCCCATAGCTCATTGTTGACCTCATATCTCGCCTGTTCTCGCAGTTCTTTATTCAAAGCGGTGCGCTCATCGCGCAGTTTTATACGTTCCTTGGCAATTCCTTGTTGCCTTTCCCGCAACGCCGCAACATCTTCAATGCACCCCTGCTTGGCGAATACGGCTTGCCACTTCTTGCCACTGGCGTAATGCTTACGCCATGTGCAAGGGCCTTTTTCTTCCCCGCACTCCTCGTTCAGCACGGGGGTTAATTCCTCCCACGTTTCGGCAATCAAGCCATCATCTTTAGCCTTGCCGATGCGGTACAGATATTCTTCGTCCAAAAGCTCGTCAGAGCGCCGTCTTAAATCAACCATGCCGTTTTTGCTCCCTATGATACTGGTCAAGCAACCGCGCCGTCAGACGGTCTTCAGGGACCATATACTTCTTCTTACGGGCGGGGGCCTGCTTGTTCAGCACAACAACTTGTGCGCCATGCTGACGCAAATAAAGGGATTCTTCACGGGTAATGTTAATCAAATACAACCATCCTTTAGCTCAAAAATTAGATACCGTTTAACCCCGTCGTGACTACTTAATTTGACTATTTTGTTTGACTGAGATTATATTAGTACCCATTAAACCCTTTAGGCTAAAAATATTCATTAAATATCCGCACAATGTTGTTATCCATCACGCGATTGTCGCCAGTATTCACCAACGGCACGTTGAAATGTATGCGTGTGACTTGGTTACGGCTGCTCTTAATCCACTTCTTTTTAGTGTCTACACGAGCGATATACCCAAAGTCTATCAATTCCTTAAAGCTGCGATTGACCAGATTAGAGTAGTCAACGTGCAGCCAATTAGCCACACCCAGCAACGATACATTACAATCACCATATTTGTTAGCGCACGCTTTGCCATACGCCAGTAACGCCAACGCCAGTAGTCTCGTATTTTTGCTATCAAACCGTTTACGTATTTCTTCAATATCTGTTGTATTGATAAAAACAGGAACATCCCCACGAAGGGGAGTCCTGCTATCCATCACATTGTATATAACCTTGTTTACATCAAACTCGAAATAATAACCGTATTTACCTTCCCACTCTTTTAGCCTTTCGCGAATGGCTTCATGGCTCAACCCGTCATCCCGATAGTATTTAGCCATAATATAACAAATATGATATACACACCGTTTATTAAGGTTGTTGCCCTCAATAAATTGCCGAGCTTCCAAACGCTCGTTAATCAAATTGCCACTCTCCAATCCAATCATTAAAATCGTCGCACTCACATGGAGGCGTAGTCTGAACTTCTACCATCGAATAACGCCGTCCCAAATAGCAATACTCGCCAAAAGGATCTCTTTGCGGCAATTTCAAATGTTCGACCTGACAGATATTCTCTAAGATCCCCTTCTCAGCCACAACCCACATAAAACGAGACTCACTTTTAGGATACACTTCGTACTGCAAACGTACCGCTATATTGGCCAACATCTTCGCATCGGGGCAAACCTCTCGGCAGAGCTGACGGTATTTGTCGTAATATACATCCCAGTCTATAACATAGTTTTTAGCATTGAAACGTGATACCTGAACCTTAATATCTTCGTCCTGATATGCACGGACCCGCTTCTGCTCAAGCATTAAACTATTCATCTCAACAGTATATTGTTTATAAATATCCCGTATCACGCTAAATATATCATCCGGCACATCTATGGTATTGTCCAACATAATTGTATAATCGAATTTCTTACAACGTTGCCACCGTATTTGTTTATGCCAGCGTTCCACCTCATAACAAAGCCGATTCATATTACTATGAGCCTTAGAGAGCTTCTGCTTCGCATAATAAGGTTTGCGATATTTCATAAAATAGGGTAGAGGTCGCCCAAATTTTGCAATACGACGCGGCATGGGGAAAATAACACCCGTTTTAGCTTGATCGATTGCCTTACCTGTCAGGACTGAAATTTGGTCAATATACCCTTCATATATCGCACGTTGTTCATCAGTTTTGGGACATTTGTTATGATAAGCGCTGCTATAATTACTATATTCACCAATGAGAGACTTCATAGTACGCATAGTTAGAGCTAAACGCCCCTCTGAATTATCTGGCTCCATCTTTGCCGTAATCTTGTCCTCAACATCTATTACAATAGGTGCGTCACGATGCACACCGCGCATCATTGTGAAGTTCTGTAATACAAGCACCAAGTCCCCATCGAAGTCAGCTCCGTTCAAACGTGGCGCTGTCAAACTCCGGCAATTCACCATACAGACATTCGCAAGATGCCCGATATAATAATCAATCGTGTCATTGGTCACAGCACGCAATACAGTATGCTCCGATCTGCAAATGTGCGGATTTCTCTCAATGAGATAATCGCCCGTATATACACCATCGTAATCACGAGAGTAAAACTCATCAGCCTGTAAAGACCCCACCAATGGTAAACCGCCAATATGCTCCATCAGCAAGATAAGATCAGGAGCTAAAAACTTAAAGCACGATTCCAGCCATAGCTTGCCGCACTTCATACCATCTATATACTTCTTAGCGGAATCACGCAAAAACTTGCGGACAGTCCGCTCTTTCATCATTTCGGGATTCTTCAGAATAGCTTTAGAGTACGCATTGATAGGCGTGCAACGGTCAGCCATCAATCCCAAAAAACAATAAGTGTACAGCATATCGCCACCAACAATCCGCTCGGCCCACTCAATACTATCATCAGCCAAACTGCGGAAATCGTCATACGGCAAGTCCAAATCCTGTAATATCTGGTAATTGGCGCGAGTAAACACAGGTTCTTCAGCGAACGAGAAGTTCCATTTTGCAATACCGATACAATGATCGTATTTCTCAAATAAGTCCCAATACCTATCCCAATCGCGCCCATCACCGTATTGCTTGAAATATTTCAAACCCTTGTACATACTCTCGGTGAAGATGAGCATTTTATCGTGGATGCTGTGCCACCGCCCCCAAATGTCTTTGATATACTCTACACCACGTGCCTCCAAAAAGGTTTCATAGTCTACCGAATGAGACACGCCTTTGATATACGGCGCACGCCAGAGAATAGAGGTGACGGGGGACTTAGCGCCCAATATCTCTGTCACCTCTTTAGTAATGTCAGGATGATGGATGCCACAGCCATCAAAGGCGTTAATCTCCATATCACGAGTAGTTTCTGCAATATCCTTCTGTTTCCATGTGCGCTCATTGCCATTTTTATCAACAAACAACACCTCAGAGTCGTATAGATACTTGATGTGCTGGTGCGGAACAGGCAACGTCAAATCCGGCACTATAATAATCTTAGGCCGCCATCCCTCAAGACAATGGCACGAGCTGAAAAATAAACCCCGATAAGCATAATACTTGGACAGTACCGTTGTATCAAAAGTAATATCCATAGTAATACGCCTATTTAACTCATCTGCTATACGTGCGTCTACGAAACTAAATATACCAGTACGAGTCATAGACGCAGAACGTTCACTGAACACATACCGCTGACCATTGACCGCAATACCTTCATAAACCAAATGCCGGATATTTTCTTCGCTCTTACAAGACCCTTCACTGCTCACAAAAATAACATAAGGATTATAACGTCTTTTATCATGTGTAATAATGCGGATTAAACGGAACAGAGGGTTGTCCTGTTGTTTAATGAGATGTCTTAAATCATCTTCCGGCTCTGTTATCGAAAAATTGTTGTCAACCAACCATTGCAAAGAAAAAGACCTGACTGTATAAAGAGGCGGCGCAAAAATCAGTCCTCACCTCCATCTTCCGTAATTGAACCAGTCGCAGCAAAACATTGCGCCACCACGCCGTACTCCCAGTAGTCCCATTCTTCCTCTAAATAACGCCACATATCAATTATGTGGTCATAATAATCCTGTTTTATTGTGCCTCAAACTCCTTCATAGTTTTGACCACTGTGTGCGTGAACCAACGCTCATACTGCTGCAAGCTCTTGCGACTGCTATACAGTATCAGTCGATACACACACGCCTCCTTTATGCACTTAGTTTCCTGCGGATAATTGTGTTTGTCCGGCAACACAAACAACTTACACTCATCAGCAAAAGTATGGGCGCGTACTGCTATCTTATATTGCTTGAACTCCAACCCTCGACTAACATCTACACCGCAATACCACACCCTGCCTGCATCTACCACCGCACGTATCTGACCGAATTTTTCATGCATGAAAGTATGTACCTCCAACCCATCACCTCCTCACACCACGTAGCCGTTCGGCTGCCGCCGCCCGTTGCTCGTCTGTCATCTGACGCTTGGCCGCATTGGGGTTGCGAATACTGATGCCGTTTGCCGGTGCATGATAGTACGCCGCAATCACACGTCCATCTTCCTCAATAGTTTTATCTAACGCCCAACCCTGCTTGGCGAATTTCGTTAAATGCGTTGGCACATTCGTATATGCACGCCACGACTTCTCAACCTTGTCATAGACCAAAGTGGTCTCCATTTCTTCAGAACAATATCCCATTAGTATTCTCCATCCAAATATGTCTCAATAGGCTTATATTTCCATTGTGGGCTGCCGCAGTTGTCACACCAAGGCAATATCCAACCCGTCGATACCCGCCGTGCAGGTGCGCCGCATCCGGCACACGTTTGCCGTGCTATACGCTTATATTTGTCCACAACAGCTTCCATATCATCATTACTAAGCGATATGTACGCAGACAAGCTGCCCCATTTTTCTTTGACATACACCTCTTGAGCAACATCGACCATAGCCCCGTTGAGGTCCCGCACAAGGTCGTTGCCAAAGGCGGCAATCCAGCCCACAGGCAGCTCATATAAATCATCTATCATTACCATTAAATTGCCATCCCATCAAACGGGTCATGTGGTGTAAAATAAGCCGCCATTAACACCAGCACAACTACAATTAGTACGCCTACCATTCTCCACCTCGTATCCACTGATGAATATCCCTCTCAGCTTGGTCTAACACTTCATCAGGGGTCGCGCCCATCCATTCATAGTGGCGGCTTGGCCCCAACACATAGCAATGCAATGTGAGCTTATAAAAATCGGGTTGAGCTGTACCAGTCTCATCCGCAAAATAGCAAGGATAGCCAGTCAGCCATTCAAACGTTCCCTCATAGCTTTTACAACCGGCGTCATCTTCTAACTGCCGCCTAATAGCCGCCATAACCTCTTTGCGCAATTTACGAAATCTATCTGCTGCTGTTTTTGTCATAATAGCCCTCCCATATCAGCGGTTTTCCCGCTGCGTCTACCATTACGCACACGCCGCCTCTGTATGTTCGCAGGTATTGTACCCCCGTGAGGTTATCGACATAGATTTCACCCATCGTACCCGAATCCAGTATCCACAGTCTACGATTGCCAGCCTCAGCCTCGTTGCATCCACACATGGATACAGACAACAGAACGACCAGCATTATTATTACTATTGCTCGTTTCATTGATCTTCTTCCTCTAAATAATGTACTCCCATACAATCCAATGCCTCACAGTTATCGTCATATACACCCGCAGCAATAAAAGCGTCCTTCCGCATAAGCCACGCACGAACATCTATAAAAGCACATTGACCATCGTATGCTCTATAATAATTCTTCGCTTGTCCTGCGGTTTCAGCGGCTATAAATAAACCGGCATCTGCATACGGATCATCAGTGCAAAAATATAGATTCATGCTTCCTCCTCAAATTCTGGCATTTCTGCCCAATGAGTTATTTGACACATCTCCATCAACGCCGGAAAATACCAGCCCGAATCACCCACATACCAACACTCTCTGACGGTAGGGAAGGGGGCTTGGTCAGGCATACAACCTAAAACGCTGACAAACCGCTCCGGCATTTTATCTTCTACTTTATACCACTGCATGAGCTATACTCCCTCTATTGATGGCATTTTACCAATTTGGATTCCTACACGCCCAACATCATTCAATATATATTTATCCCGCAAATATTCAGACATTTCTTGCAAGCAAGTGGGACACAAATGTACAGGGATTAACAGTGGTGTTGGTCCGCTGCCATCGCCCGGAATAAACCGGCCAGGTAATATAGCCTTCCCCAATTCTGCTTTTTCACATTCAAGTTGAAATTCTTGATTACACATATCACATTTTTGAAAATATTTTGTTACTACCTTACTCATGGACTATTTCTCCTTCGGAAATTCTGGCAACGGCATCCAGTGAGTTACTTTATCAGCAATGCCCACCACAGCATAATCATCCCAATTGTAAATCCGTTCGTACCAACCAGCGTTTACATAGTAATCATCATGTTCTTCGCAATATTCGTCACAGCATTCATAATCCCAATTAAAGCACGATTCCCCACGCAGTATTCCCTCAGGAACATAAACCGCAATACAGCAATATGAATATGTATGACCGCTTCTGCACGTTGTTTGGCACAACAGCAAAACTTCTTTTTCTGCTTCCGGCAATCTATCCTTCACGTTTATCCAGTTCATTAGTTTCCTCCTTATCCATTTTCGCCCCGCAGTTCCAACAAAACCCGCCTCTGATAGCAGTATGTTTATTCTCTTGCTTTCCGCAATTAGAGCATTCAAAATACTGCCGCCTATCATGTGCCGTTTTTTCAATCCACCGTCCATGCACTTCTTCGGCAAAATCTCTCATGTCTTCATACGGGCAGACCCCTTCATTACAATAGCTGCCGGTCTTTTCACATACCCCAGCGTGTGATTCATGTATGCAGAATTTAGGCATCAGTTGCCTCCTCATCTATCTTCGCGCCGCAGTTGGGGCAATAATAAATAGAATTTTCTTGTGGTGTTCCGTCAAGTTTCATAAGCACTTTACAATCAGTACCTTGCCATTTACAGCCGTGCTCTTCCCATCGTTCATACCGTACTTCTGTAACATCGGCGGCAGGGAAGCGCCGCACAACCCCAATCAATTCCTCCACAACATCTGAAACACTCATATAGCGTTTATAGTAACGCAGTAAATGAGCCGCTTCTTTTATAAGCGCCTGTTCCAAATCATTCTTTGGTATGTACTCTTTAGCCATATGTTTTCCTTTCTCCATAGCCGCAAAGAACGTCCTTGGTATCAGTCATACTCGTCCTCCTTAAAATCCTTCAACTCTCTCAATGCTGATAAAAAGCTATGAAACTCCGGTAAATACCCCACCAAATACAAAGGATCATCTTCTCTAAACAGTTGAATTTTGCGTCCGTCGTATGCCAAACAAGTATAACCTTTGTGACGATACCGCCCCTGTGTGATTGTACTTTTGCCCAAATACATCAAATATCGGTATGGATTATTTGAACCAGCATATTTGTTGCAAACAATATCGCCCTTACTAAATTCGATCATCAGTTTCCTCCAAATCCATTACAGCATGGCAATGAGGACAACAAGTATAACTCCGTTTGCCGTTTAGTAAGGCCGCTTTTCGATACGGAACCGTATACTTACAGTTGCTACACTTAAAATAATGGGCTACAGGGTATTCAATCCATCGCCCATGCACCACAGGTGCAACATCGGCGGCAGGAATACTGTCAAGGAGGTCTATACAATCCCGAAAACAGGCTGCCGTCTCATTGCCCCCGTCTAATACGCAATCTGTAATCCACATTCTAAGTCGTTCCTTAGCATCTTCTCGTTCTATGTACTCTTTAGTCATCTTTCCTTGCCTCCAATGCCTTTTCGGCTTCTTCACGGGTGCGGTAGTAACCTCTCCGTAACTGACCATCATCAGTAAGCAAATACAAACGGAATGTACATTTTTCAATCAACAAATTTCGATATTCGCACCCTTTACACATCCTTGTCGTTCCACAATCCCCGGGGAATGTACAATCATCAATAACTCGATATATTCTGTCCCCGACCCTACACGGCAGCACCACCAACCGTCCGTCTTTCTCTGCCCGGAGTAATTCACGAATATGCTCAGTAAACTCCGGTTTATCAGAGAACGCATCATCCACAACATTTTTCAGAAACACAATTTTCTCCGGCTCCAACCCTGTATCCTCATATTCGGCAAGGCGTTCAATGGCTTGTTGCCTATAGGCAGATACGGCAACCTGGTCTTTTGCCCCGGATTTAAAATAACATGATTCAGGGTATGCAAGATTCGCCGTCCCGCAAATCGTTCTTTTAGTCAGTCTGTTCATTTGCCCTCCTGTTCCATCCTTCAATAAGATCACGCTTGCACTTGTCCCGATGCTCCACTGTTAATTTTTGTAGTTTCACCATCATGCTCCTGCCGCACTTATCGCAATTGATGTAATATCTCGGCATTGAGCTGGCAAACGGGTCATCGATATACCACAAAAGGCTGCGATCAATCCCAGCTATATATTTCACTTCTACGGTATTACCGCACGGACACTGTTTAAGCTTATTCTGCATGTTGTTCCTCCTTCGGCATTTGCGATTTATACCGCCTTATTCCCTGTTCCAGCTTATTTACACATTTAGGACAAAGCATAAATGCAGTTGAGCTATAAAACTTCGTAAAAGCCTTTGCGCTCGGAAACCATTTACCGCAATCACAGCAACATACAAGCCTATTTCTCGTGATACTGTCAAACTTATCTTTGTTCATATATCCTCTCTCCATAGCTCAGCGTTTTTTCATGTTACCTTTACAGTCAAGCCCTCACCTCTAAATCCTTCTGCAATACAATGCCGTACACCATCATCCATAAATATGCCACCATTAAATCTCTTTGCTATTTCTTCAAACGACATAACTCCGGAGACGTGCTCACTCACTTCAAATTTAATTTCAACAAGTGCCGAATACTTAACTTTAATCATTTGCATTCTCCCAAATCCATTTCGGCCAAACACATAGGACAATATTTCAGCGGCTCATGCCAGCAGCCTTCACATCTTGAACAAATATAATCCACATTTCGTATTGGATAATCCTCGTTTTCATTTTCTATTATCCTTTTTATCCAATATCCATGTTTCTTCTCTATAACATCGGCGGCGGGGATTTGCTCAATGTATTGTGTTGGCTCAAGCCCCTTTGCCCATGCGTGTCTTACTGCCAATATCGCTTCTTCGCGGCCTATATATTCTTTACTCATTGTTTTCTCCCATCATATAAGCTCCACAGTTGGGGCAGATAGGGTAGATACCGTTTTTATCCCACTGATAGTCTCTGTGCATCGCCTCCCCGCCACACTCCGAACAGTCACAGCAATAGTTACTGTTCTTCCAGTGTGGTCGAATCCACCGTCCATGCCGTACCTCCACTACATCAACAGCAGGTGCAGTGGCTATCAACTCCCTTGCTCTGCCCGGTGGGCCAACATGCTCTGCATCGTATCGGTCAAGCAACGCCTTACGCTCTATGTACTCTTTATTCTCCGGCATTTGTCTTATATCACAATCAATTGGGCATTTATTACAGCTCGAAAAACCCATTTTCTTTGCAAAATCGCACCCATGTTTTGCCTCCGCTGGCTGCTGAAGATAGTCAGCTATTGTCTTATAGCAAACTTCTCTCTCAATTTCTGTAGTCCATAGGCCATTATTTGAAAAGCCAGTTAAAAAATTTGCCAACTCCTCGTCGCTCATAGTCCGAATGCGGTCGGCGTTTGTCATGTTTGCAAAGCCGCAGCACATTTCGTGTTGTATCGTGACATCGCAATCCCAATATTGGCAGTAATGATTATTCGGGTAATAATTCTTGCATTTATCACAAATATTCATTACAGGTTTCCCTCCTTCGATGTTTCTGGCAGCGAACTGGCCGGACACATTGTGCATGGCTTCCCGTCCCCGCTCGATGGTGGATTGTATAGACATAAATCGCATGGTGTTTTCGGCTCATTATGTCTCATTTTATCTACATAGCACAGCGGACAAGCCTTGCAACGTTCAATCGGTTCATCATCGTCTGAGCCATAAATTTGATACGCACATTCATCACCACCATCCGGTCGATAGCATGGTGGTATAAATCCTTCCCTTTGCCCACGGAGGACGGCAATTGTAAATTCAACGGCTTCTCGTTGTTCTTCTAAGGTTTCTGTACAAGCTCCGTCGCTGCGATACAGAAGCAAAAGGTCGTCAATCTCCGCATTGAACAGTTCCCAATATTCAATAACTTCTTTAAGTGTCATTCCTCATTACCTCTTGCATAAATACTCATAAATACTGCTCTTTTATCCAAGTATTTCATAAGCCCAGCAAATGTAGGTCGCTTTCCTCGTGCTTCACACTTCATGGCATAAAATGTCACGCCTTCTCCGACATCCGTAAGCCAAGCTGCCCCATAACCTCCCTCATAGGCAACCTGTTCATATCGTTCAAGCTGTTCTGAGTATTCATTGTATTCATTCATAACTCATTCTCCGTTTCACTTACACCATCGCAAATGTCCAAAATCTGTTGGAGCAATTCAATCTGCCCGTTTCTGTGGCCATAGCGATACCCCGTTGTATACGTTTCAGCAGTGTCTCCGTTGTTCTTGGCTTTGTCAGCAACGAGTGCTTGATACTTGGCCCTTAAATCTTCAAGTTCCGTTGTATCCATAACCAAAGCAACATCGTCTGCAACCCTGTTAATGGCATTTTCTATCTCCTGATATTCCGAGGGAAATAACTCTACTGTATCACAAACAGCTTCTATCGCTGCACTTTTGGTTATATATTCTTCATTCATTGTCATTCCTTTCAGTTTGACCACAAGCCATATAGTTGTCCTTTATGCCAACCATGCACTCTGTAGCTTTGACAGATGACAAGTTACAAGCAGCATGAAATCCATTCTCCGAGATAACAACACGGCTGTTCAAACAGGTGTCACATTTACACTCTTTACTCATTACTGCCCCTTTCCTCTACATGGTTCCTTCTAAATGCTCGATTCATGTATCGTTTTGCCCACTTAATCCATTTGTTTGACACACATATCCAATTTTTCTCATATAACCGCCACTGTACATCGTGTGGTTTGCCGGATATACGTTTATATGAGGATTTGCTCATTATTTCCCTTTCATCTTCTTCCCACAGTTAGGACAATATTCTGGCAACTCAGATCGGTCATTGACCCATGCGCCACAATAAGAGCAACTATACTCAGCATAGAAACAAGAAGCATCGGGATCATAACAAATGTCATTTTCTTTAATCCAATGGGCGCGATGTTCATTAAAACATTTATCGGTTTTATCCTCCCTCCGTTCGCCCTGAGCGCAATAGAACATTTCGTCAACGTCGTTTTCATCATCGTTAAACCACGGCTGATCGCAGATGCCCCAATCCGGCGCACTGCCGTCAATCAACTCCGCTTCGCAAGGGTGATAGTGTATGCACTCCCGACACCGAATAATATCCGGCAATGCCGTACCCTGATAAGTACGCAAAAGCCCAATCATATTCTCAATGGGGACAGGGTGCAGGCCAAACTCGTCGGTTTCTACTATTGTGTCTCGAAGTTCTTTGTAGTGTTGTATCAGGCTATCAAGCTCAATCCATTGACTCATTGGTTCTCTCTCCTCACGCGACGTTCTGAATAATGTCATCTATATTGACATCTTGCTCATGGCACATTGCCACAGCGGTACTAATTGCGGCTGGCAGCTCGGCGTCCGCAAGCGTGTCCAAATAGCTCAGTTTTTTGCCCGTGCGATTCATACGCTGCGTGGCGCGAGACTTGAGGTTGATCTCGTGTTTGTACAACAATTCCTTATAAAAGGCGTTCCAGCCCTTTGCAAAATCCGCGTTGTACACCTGAGAACTGTACTTACGCATGATAGCGTTCAGTACCTTCCGGTCTGCCCAAGTCAGAACCTCAGCAGACAGCATAGAGACCTTAGTTTCAGCGATTTGACGGCTTTCGCGCTCGTTTTTCAGCGCAGTCAGCAACCCAATGGTAAAGTCAGGGTCGTTCATAGCCCTCTCTAATGCTTCCGGCGTGAGATAAGCGCCATGTTTACGAATGGTAGGCAACACTTCATCGAACACCCAACTTTCAAACTTTTCCGCTGTGGGAAGTTTGCTGTGCGTGATAAGGCGGTAAACATCACCTTCAGGGATAAAGGACATCTCAATTTCCTTGTCAGGGGCTTGCGGGTGAGGTATATAACGTTTCGTTACACACCTACAATGGTCTGTGAGCGCTTTACTGGAATTTGTATAACCTAACGCCTTCGCTACATCTGCTCCGCAGAAAAATATCTTATCACCTTCCTCGATAGTTCTCATCTCTCCAAACTGGTTGTTGTTAAATATTTGCAATTCGTTCATTGTAGCTCCTTTCGTCATCTGCAATTTGTTTTCCATCAATTCCTCCTTATAGCAATACTAATAAATTACCCGCTCATTTTTGAGCGGGCGCATACACACTATTCACTTGTTACTTCCACGGAGAGCAACATCGACCTGAGAATTGTTTACAACTCTACCATACTACGGACGCATGTATTTGTCAATGGGTTGCCACGCCGCCAAATATGCGCCGTCGTGTGGCGGCAGCGTTGAAGCATCTATCCAAGCCATTCCTCAATCTCCTCTCTAAGTTGTTACAATGTCACAACTTCGCAAGTGCCAGTAGCCGACCACTCGGCGCAGGTGTCGTTAAAAGTGTTCAAATTAGCGCAATCGTCGCACTCTATGGTATCAACACCCAGTAATCCGCACACGCTACGGTCGCAATCCCATCGATCGGGGCAATCCATACAATATGGCAACAGAGCACATCACCCCTTTCATTCGTTGATTGTCTTAAACGCAGGCACATAACACTTTTCATCTTCATTAAAGGCCACGATCAGTCGGTAAGTATGTTTGCGACCTTCGACCACAGTACGGCCCTGCTCTACTTCGTACCCAAATACAGTATTGAGCATAGTAATTACCTTAATAAAAGTCACCTTACTTTTTACTAAAGGCAATAACCGGCATTGCACTGCCATATCAACAATCGCCTGTTTATCACTATCTCGCCAAATACGATATTGCTTAATCGCCTCCACAGAAGCTCCCTTCGGCACTAACCAATGTGAATTGATATAGTTGACAAAACGCACATCGTCAGACCCTAAGACAAACTTTTTTGTACCATACGCGTCATGTTCAACCAAATGTGCTACTGTATTGAACCAAGCTGCGCATTCTTTATTCACCATATATTCTTTAAACAACTGCTGACTTCGCCAAATATAAGGGTCACGCTTCAAATTGTTGCTATTCACAAACGTGTCAGCGATCACCAACCGATCAATACTATACCGACAACGGCCTACAAACTGTGTAACGTGCAACTCGTCCGTCATACAGCATATAACATTACGAACTCCACTACTTTTCCGCAGATTAAAGCCTTCACGAAATGTGCTGGTAGACACCAATACGTCTAATTCGTGCTCCGCACCGTCATCAGTGAAATATGTGGGCGGTAATTCCTCATGGCGCACAATATAATCACGTATCCGGCTCATCTCTGGCGTAAATTTATTCGAGTGCGGACTAACTACCATCGCCGCATTTTGGATGTACTGCACCAGTGATTCGCAACGTGTGATAGACGGGCACATAATAATTGTTTTACCGGGCAATTTATTGGCGGCTATCAAATAAGGAACGGTGCGGAAGTCAGTGCAAATCATCTGCTGCGCCCGATACCCTGCAACGGCCTCTTTATTGAGCCGGTTAATCGGCACGCTCCACGCCTTTTCATAATAGTCGATAATGCCAGTCGTTGCGCTTAACCCAATTACTGTTTTATGGCCTCCGTATATGACCTCCCGCAACCAAAAACGCAACAGTTTAATGTCCGGTATAAATGTGTCGCTGAACAAAGTATGGCACTCATCTAAAATCAGAATCTTCACCCTGCCCAGCACTTCAACGCCGGTGGTCTGCACGGCCTCAATAAGTTGATCGTATGTTGCCAACGCAATTCCATATTCAAGCAACACGTCCTCATCATCTTCCAACCCGTTCCAGTATTGCAGAATATTATCTCCACGCCGATATTTAGTTGTATGAGCATTACGAGCTTGTTGCTCCTTAGTAATAGAGCGAGAAGTGACAAACAGCACCTCATAGGGTTGCACGTCAGGACATGAGGCCAGCAAATGATTTATGACCCAATAGGTTTTGCCGGAACCGCAACCGGCAGAGATAAGGTTAAATTGGTCGGTCCGCAAGTCTTCAACCCTAATAACATCAGATATAAAAGCTATAATTATCCCTCCTTTTATAGCGCAAAAAATCGCCGCAACCAGTGCGAGGTGGCGGCAGCCGTATGGACAAAAACCGACTTCCAGTTAATCACTGGTATCCCAGAAAATGTCCACTACCCATATTCAGTTGTTAGCATACGATTTATCTCATCAGACGTGCTTATCAACTTGCCATCTTATCATATAAGCCCAGCTAAGAGTTGTCAAGGAGTTGCCCTTACCCCTATATAAGCCTCGCGGCGTTTGAGCGCGGTTTGGTTGGGTAGCGGCAGCTAAGGGATTCGGTTCAGATAAAGGCAAAGGATTGGTTGATACATTGGCGTAGAAGGGACTTGTCTGTTGGTCAGCCCGTGTTTGGCTTGGTTTGTTTGGCTAATGGATTTTGTTCTTTTTCTGGTTGGGCAAGCGCGGCTCCGCCGCGTGGGCGCGAGGGGTTTATTCGCTTCATTATATTCCGCTCATAAACCCCTCGCTTTACGAGATGGGCCATTTTACTCGCTGACGCTCGTTTATGCCCATCTCGTGAGATAGAAGAAACGGTTTTTCCTTCTTTGTCTTCGTGCATGAGAAAAACTCAGGCATTTAGGCACTTTTTGCGCTTTTTGGTGGCAAATCACATCAAAAACAAAGCAAAAACATGTATTTTTTGCTTATTTTGCTGGATTTTTTTCATGTCAAAAAGGGCATTTTGATGGGGGATGCGCCATTAAAGGGCCATTAGAGGGTGGTTATAAACACCGTGTAGGTGCGGTAGGCGGGATACGGCAAGGGGCAACGCAAGGGGCAATGGGTTATACCCCCGGAAGGATGGGGGTGGTGGGGGAGGATGAGAAGGGGAAGCGGAATGGCTGGGCAGTGCAAAAAGCAAGGTGGGCTGGGGTTTTTGGTGGGTCTGGTGAGGGAATGTACTACAGGGTTTTCGAGCCGGTGGCCTGCTCCGCACGGTTAAAACCACCCCCCGCACGGTAAACCCCGCCTATACTGCATAAAGGCAGGCTTTAAGGCGGGACACGGGGGGAGCGGGAGCGGCCACGCCGCGACACGGACAATATATTATATGGGGGGTATAGGATACGCCAGAGCAAAGACGGGAATATGCTTATAGCCATAATCTTTGGATTATAACTATAATCCCACACACAAAAAATTCCTCCATATTGCCATGATATAACCTTCATTTATAGCAATGGCATAAAATCATGCAATATCACTGTATGATATAAGTATCGACAATAGCAAAAAGTCTTGACATATAGTGTGCCATAGTGTACTATATAACCATACCAAACAACAACAGCCACACGGGCGGCACACAACAAACGGCAGTCCTGACAGACTGCCCACACCGCCCACAAAAAGGTTAGCCCTCATAGGCTACCGACACGTTTATTTCGTGTACCTTGACAATGATATAACGCTTGTATACTACAGCGGATTAGGGGCTTGAGTGTTGCCGCCGTGACTATATGAGAATGATATATAGCGCAACACGGTCGAGCGGGTCGAACAATGTATACAAGGGGCATAATGTGAGTATGTCGGGTTCATGGCGGTTTATCCTTTATAAAAGCCGCCTACCATAAAAAATAAGGCACGTCCGCCTATAAGGATAGAAAGGTAATAATATGACTACTATGTATCGCGTTTCCTCATTTCGCCTTGAGACTGCAAAAGCCACTTTTGACGTTCGCGCTTCTCTGTTCGAGAACCTTTACGCGGCCACAAAGGCCAACCGTCACGCAAGCGCAGCGCTTGACAAATCCGCTGTCGGCAACGATAAAGAAGCATGGGCGTTATACCGCCAGCGTGTGCAGCACGTACAAGATGTAGTATTCTTGTACGCGAAGGCCGCTAAAGAACAAGATTATAAGCGCATGGAAGCCCTCGTCGCGCCGTTTGTGGCCGCATTTCAAGAGTATCTGGACTTGTTAGGGCAAGACTTCAAGGCAAGGCGTGAAAATCTTGCGGCGTTCCTTCCCCATGTTGGAACCTATCGCAAGGGCGAATATCTCACTTATGACGAAGCCGGGAATATCATGCAGGACGAAGAAGGCGGTAATATCTTCCATATAGAGAACCGTTTCAGCACGACAAGTGATGCAGCGTTCCGCAAGCAGTTTGAACGCACTGTTGTTGACGATGGCAAAAACATAAAGACACGGGCGGAAGTGCGGGCTGAACGCAAGGCGCGTGACGAAGCGCAGAAGGCCGCGAAGAAGGCTGAAGCAAAGCAGGCCAAGGAAGCGGACAAGACTAAAGACGCGACAGCAAAACAGACCGCAAAAGTTAAGGCCCAAGAAACGAAGTAAAGGGGCGGTTGCCCCTTTGTGCTACCATAAGCAAGCCTTCCCGCGGCGGTAGTGTTGCGGCGGTGTATCCGCTTACTAATTGCTTACTGAATCGGTTTTGGTTTTGATTTGTTCGATAAAGTATGATATACTTTAGGAAATAAATCGGAAGGATTTCAAATATGGAAAAGAAAAGGTATGATGTCCGCAATTACCAATGGAAAAAAACAGTTGCGCTCACACCCGCAGAAGGAAATTTGATGGAACAGCTTTATCAAAAATACGGTTGCGCTAATTTAAGCCAGTTTTGTAAAGCTGTTGTCCATAATGAAATCATATTGCCGTTGCCGAACGATAAAGAGTGTACGGACGATCCTTGTATTTTAAACGCTGAATTAACCAAATATAAACGTATGGTAGAGGAAATAAAAAAGATCATAAAATGAAAAAGTAAAATCAACTTTAGAATCCGCAAGGATTCTTTTTTTTTTACCCCAATATGTAAATAAAAAACAGAAAGGAATTGAAAATTATGCAGAACATTTACACAATTAAATCCCGCCTTGCGGAGCTGCGCGAGGAACTTATGAACCATGCCGCCGCATGGAGCGATGTGCCGGGGGGCGCTGATAATCCCATCGCACAGGCCGAGTATGCCCGTATCTGGAAGGAATTAGAAACGCTTTCGCAAGAGGCCAAGGGCGTAACCTACAAAATGGCGATTTAGGAGGAAATGGAAATGCTGTATTACCGTGTAAAGCCGGAATATGACAACGCCCGCTTGCTCAATCGCACCACCCGTGCGTTTGATCGGGTGCTGATAGGAAATGAATTGTACACCGAAAAGGAATGGGAACGCCTTGTACTGCGTTATCGTGTGTCGGCAGTTGTGTGCGAACCGGTGCAGGTCAATAAACACAACACTTCTTTCTTTTTCGGCGCAAGGTTCGCGGACTAAAACGGAATCGGGGAGGAATCGCAAATGAAATGGAAAAGCAAACGAGATCGCATTGACATTTTGCGGGCCAGCGGGTATGCGTTTCTGCGCAAGGAAGGAAATGCGCTGTACTACGAAAACCGTTATACGGGAGCCATTGTGCGACTGCAAGACGGGCGTATGCGTTGTGTGTGGCGCTGACGTGCGTTTGGCGGCGTTTTTGCAGACAATGGTAAGGCAAAAACGAAAATGAAATGGCGTTCAGGTATAGTTATACCCTTGTAAATGAAATGTGCTTGAATCCTTGATGAAATAGGGCAAAAAGGAGGTAAAAATGGAAATCAAATTTGAGCTTGTAACAGTGCATGGTGAGGACGTGCTTATGCGCACGGCGGTCAACTATATGGATGATGAGCTGCGTGAGGAAATTCATGCGGAAATGGTCCCGTGTACGGCGCAGGCGTTTTGTGATGAGTACGCAAGGCGGCACAAAGAAAAGTACGGGCAGGAATGGACCATAAACTGAAATGGAGGGGGAATCGAAAATGGATTTGCGAATAGGTAGGAAGCGTGTGCGCTGCGGCAGTTTTGCATGGTGGTGCTGCGTTGCGGTTGGGGTCGCCATGCTGTACATGGTTATGTTTACCAGTTGTGCGTTGTGCCTGCTTAATAGTTGACATTTACAGGTGTTCAGGGCGCAAAGCGGGCTATGGTATCATATATGGATAAGGAAATGACCAGACGGGCGACCCCTTCACAGGCAAGCGCGAAGCGTGTAGGATAACAATACAGCAAGATGCGAACGGCACAATAGGCCGTTCTTTTTATACGCCAAAATCTAAATCAAGGAGGATTTGAAAATGGATAAGTTTGTTTTGTGGGATGATATTTATAAGAACGAGGAAGGAAGGCTCTATACAAAAACATGGATAGACAACAGTCCGTGGCATAGAGATAAACATACGTGGGAAAAGGTAGAGGGATATAGTATTGACGCAGGAACATCTATACGTTGCGTGTATTCACAGTTGTTCTTTCCTAACAGCTCGTTGCTACTGTGCAACGATATTGTGAAAGTGGACAATGAATTGTATGACAACCTCGAAAGTGGCGAACTGTGGCATTATTACGATGCGGAAGGAAACGAAGTTGAAGAAGATGATGACTATGAAAGCGAAGAAGCTGTTGACATTTATCAGTATTACCTTATTGATAACCAGACAGCAGAGATCTTAATGCACCATACAGATGAAATCGTTTTCTGGTGCGAACCGCTCGACCTTTATGTGCTGGGTGTGACGCATTTCGGTACGATGTGGTGCGGCGTTGACGCAGAGTATGTGGTATAGAGGAGGATGACAGTATGACTAATTATGAAAGGCTACGGAACATGACCGAGGCAGAGTTGGCAGAATGGGTGAGCCAGCGCATAGATTGTCCACTCTGCCCTGTCAGTCGCCCGATATGCGCCGCCAACGACACTTGTATACAAGCTTGGATAGATTATCTAACTGAGGAAGAATCTGAATATCTGAAGCAAAAGAAAAAGCTTGTGAGTTTTTTGGGCTGTCGCTCGTAACTGTGGAAAGAGTGGCAGATACAAACGATCCACAGATTTATACAATTTGAAAGAGGAATCAAAAATGAAAACAATTTTGTATAACGCAATACGTTGCAAACACTGCGGAGATGTAATTGAGTCCCGCTATAGACATGATTATGTGTTCTGCTCGTGCGGTGCTTGCGCTGTTGACGGTGGGCATGATTATCTGCGGCGTGCATTTAAAAATTCACGGGACGAAGATTACGAGGAACTGTCAACATGGAAGGAAGAACAGGAGGAAGAAGTATGAAGATACAACCACGGTATATGGTGGTTATCTATGATGCTATGGGAAGGTACGAAATATGCGGGTGTGATTCTGATATGGAAATAGATGATTTTCAAACTGCACAGTGTATGTGGTATCAAGATAACTACACATCTGAAAAGCTCACAACACAAATTTGTCCGATATTGTTTCTCGTCTACGATATACAAGCCAATCAGATGGTGGACACATACAAGCTCTATATAAATGACAATAATGAATTTGATACGATTGGAGGATAATGATAATGAAATCAAATATCTATGATGTGTATAGCCTTGTTAATGCGTATCAGCGCACACATCCCGATGGGCATTACTTCGACAGAGACACCCTCAAGTTTTTCGGGGAGTCATTTAGCACCATGCGGTTGCTGAAAGGCCAGGCAACGATTAAGGATTGGAGCGGCGAAAAGCACACTTGTTATGTGTTAAGCAAGTTGCAGAGGAATCATCCTATGGGGCCTCGCCGTACATACGCTTACTTCGATGTAGAAACGTTGGACTATATTTGCGTTTAAGGAGGAATCGAAAATGGATTCAAATTGTAAAGTGTACGCACGGCAGATACCTTATGAGTGGCAGGAAAGCCCATGGGATTTGTGGGGAGCTGAACAGATGATCACAGACAAGGCCGCCATATATGGCGACGAGCAGTTGCAAGGATACACTTTCGATGAGTTCGACAAGGTACTGACAGCGTTGGATGAAATGGATTTAACGGACGTAGGTGAAGATAACTGGTATACAACTGAGCAGGAAATGCTTTTGGATTACGTGCCACCAGTAGGACGAAATGCTTATACTGCCGAAGAAATTGAAAAATGGAAAGCAGTGTGTGATTTATATGATGGCCGAAATCGCACTCGTAATGAACAGGCGGCAATTTGTGCAGGCTTAACATTGGTAATGGGCAAAGAGTATGATTATCGTTGTTTGCGGGGGTGCTGTCAGAGCGACTGGAACTATTTCTACTATCCGGTGGATTTGTACAATGATGATGCAATTCGTGATTTGGAAATAGAATATTTCAATATGGGTGAGGAATGGATGATACATGATGAGGAAACCGTGCCAGATTGCGCTGAAGCAATAAGCGGGTACACCTTCTATGTATATGATGATGCCCGTAAGGAAATAGCGGCAGAGGCAGGCGTGCAACCTGAAGACGTGGTGCTATGGGGATATAACGGAATGAGGTCGATACCGACATATAAAGTAAGTTAAGGAGGAATCCAACAATGTATAAGGGTTATGTGAACGCAGATTATACAATTCAGTTTTTCCATGAAATTGGTAATAATGGGGTTGCAATAGGTGTGCGGTCTGGCATAAAAAATGATCCTGCTCCGTTTGTGGTGTGGAATTATGCGTATGAGAACGGAGTTCCGTCATTTTATTGGGGCGCATATTCGGATGAAAAACGACAGGCTATAACAACATTTGTAGAAAAAGTACGAGTGTTAATGTCGGAGTTGGGCTGGCTTGCATGGAACGCATTGTCAGTGGAGGCATTGAAATGAATTATAAAAAGCTGTATGAGTGGGCGAGCAAAATACAAATGAATGGAAAACCGTCTCTCAACTATATTTTTCGCGATGCTGATGGCACATTTTCTGCGGTTAGTGAGTCTATGGGCTTTAACGTGTCATCACTTCCCGAAGGAATCCCGTTCAGAAAAGAAACGCCATTCTATTTGGCAAGTAAGTTGAAGCGGGATGCAGACTTGTACGATTACACGATATGTGATGTGCCACATCTGTACTGCATCAAGATTAAAGAGTGTAAAACAAGCAAGGCATCAGGTAAAGAAGTTCCTTATGTGATGGTTGACAACAGTATGTATAACGCAAGGTATGTCAAGCAGGCCATAGATATTATGGGCAAGAACGTACATTTTTTTAAAGGTGCAAATTGGTTATCTCCATTATTCGTTGTCGAGGATGAAACCTCTTGGACGGTACAGTGCATGATAATGCCAATAAGGTATGACAAAAACAAAATCGAGGAGGAATCGTAATGAATTATGAAATTCGCTCGTATAGTGCTGATGATAATTGGACAGTGACGACAAATTCAAAAAATGTTTCTGATATTATGAGCAAAATGGTAGAACGTGCTGGTCGAATATGTGAACGGTATGCCAGTGACATATTTTACAACTTGTCTGATTATGACAATGCCGTACAAACGGCAGAAAAATATGATAAGGTGCTGTGTTTTCGTGAAAACGGTGTAAACACTTGGGGTGTTCGTGACGATATGATACACAACACATATATTTCTTCAGAATTTATTCAATATTGGCGATTGAGATGGAATCCGAATACGGAGTACGGGTCTTTTATCAGAGTAGCCTTACGTCCAATCAAGGAGGAATAGGAAATGAATACAGATACATCAACTGCGAGGTTAATTGAAGCTGTCATCGACTACTGTGTGGGAGTGTGGAACGATGATGAAATTATAGATGTGCTAACAAACACTTTTGGTATGGACAAAAATGATTTTATCGACGCCGGTTATGAAAATTTTATCAAACAGTGTTGGGAGGATTAAGCGCCAATGGACAGATATGACAATAACACTACACGGTTTATAAAGGCGGCGGTCACTTATTGCAGAGAGAATGATTGGAGCAATACCGACATTGTAGCAGCATTGTGTGGCACGTTTGGAGTGTCGACCAACCAGATCGCGGACGCAGGTTATCAGAACATAGTGCAGCAGTATATGAATGAGATCAATAAAGGCATAGACAGATATATTCTCGAACACGCCAAGAAGCTTATCACTGATTTTTGTCTGAAAGAATATAACTGCGAGGGTGATTTCAGTGATTTGACGTACATCAATATTGCTTACACCTGCACTTCTGACGAAGAAATCCCTATTCAGATTGTCGTTGACCTCGTGCATTGCGAAATGAAATGCTATTTAAGTGGCGAACTGTTTCGGACGCGGACATACGATTCGCTGGGCGATTTGACGGCTGCTGAATTGGAATACTTGAATTTTGATGAGTTGGTGTCATTAACAAATTGGGAGGGGGATTAAATTATGAGTTATTATAGTGAAGTTTCATTAACGCTTAAAAAAGCGGACGCTTTGGAATTGATAAGGGAAGCAAAAGAGAATGAAAGTGATGCACATTCATTGATAGCGGAAGCACAGATTGTCGATCACAATAACTATGTCACCTTCTATTGGGATAGGGTCAAGTGGGACCATACACTTCCTTCAGTACGGTTCATCGATAATTGCTGTGACGATGCGGACGACTATAGTTTTAAACGTGTTGGCGAAGATAGCGGAGACATCGAAATTGATTGGGGCGGCGATTACAGTGATATATGTGAGCTGTCAGAAGTGCATCAGTCTATTGATGTCCTCCCCGGCCAACCGTTATACGTTAATGATATTTGGGAGGAATCGTCAATGACGGCGTATGAGAAGTATCAACTTGAATGGATGATGGCGCATGGTTATAGCATAAAGGATTTGTTTGAGGCTATTTGTCAGTATGCTGAGGATTGTGCGGGGGAATATGCCATGGAACCTGAATTGTTTGAAGCGTGGGAAAATGATGCTGGTTTCGGTGGCGCAGTGTGGGCAAGTTACAATGAGTGGAAGGACGCTGAGGGGGAATAACATGAGAATATATATGGACACTGAGACGGCACAAATCATAACTGAGCAAGAACTGCGGACGGAGTTTTATGACTTACGAACCGAACAGCCTGAAACCTATGATTACAGTTTTGAGTGTTATGTGCGGAACTGTTGCGGTAAAAACGGATTCCTTCAGGAAATGAGTGAGGATGCAGTGCGGTACGCTGTTGTGTCGCTGATATTGGGCGGTGCAGGTCAGAGGGCGAGAGAGGTAGTACGGGCATGGAAAGATGTAAAATACGTAATTACGCAGTAGAAAACGGGTTGCATTTCAGAGTGGCATTTGGTGAGGACAACAAATTTCATATCGACTGCATAGATGAATGGGTGTATAGCTATGGGCAATATTACATGGACAAAAAGAGTATGCTATATGCAACCTTGGATGAAGCAATCAAATCTTTAGGTGCATCACGACGAGTTACAATCTTGCCGGACGGGACAGAGATTATACCTGATAGAGTAAACTATTCTGATGACCTGTTCATACCTTGGAACCCGAATATTCGTGAACTTTGGCCGGGTGAATATTAAATCTGTAAGGAATTAGAAGGGAATTGAATTATGTTTGAAAATTATCTTTGCATCAATGGGAAGAAAACGGAGTTGACTGACGAGCAGATGCGACAACTTGGCATAGCACCTATTGAACCTGTTGAAGGCGAAATAGCAAACGAAATAGCAAAAATGTCCCGCATTTCTAAAGCAGGAGAAGCGGCAGACCACTATAATGTACACGACACTATTGTAGTGGATGGCCTTACATTTGAGATTGTGGGTATAGGTCACGATATAGACGCTTTAACCGGAAAGTATAACACTATAACGCTTAGACAGGTGGATCATATAAAAAAGAGTCGCATAAATCCCGGTCCTTGTCCTGATGGATTTGCCGCTTCGGAACTGGATAACTCTCTTATGAAATCACCCCAAAATTGGATTCCTGAATCCATACTACCTTATGTGCGTAACGTGGCGAAAAAATATGTAACGTATGATGGTCATATTAAAGTTGTGTATCGCAAACTATGGCTGTTTTCTGAAAGTGAAATGTTTGGCAGTGCCATTTATTCACCGGCTGAGGACGGTCAGCGATATGAAGCATTCGCAACAAGCAAGGACAGAATCGTAAATGACGAGGACGGCTCCGCTTGTATGGTTTGGCTACGCTCCGCGGGTGCCAACTACTCCAATGTCTTTTGTATGGTCAGCACGTCTGGGAGCGCGAGCGGTGGCAATGCCGGTTACTCGTATGGCGTGGCGCTGGGCTTCTGTATTTAATCTTTAATCGCTAATCCCCCGCCCCGCAAGGGGCGGGGTTTTCAATTCAAAAAGGAGTTAAAAATCATTTTAAATTATAGGGGGTTAGCACAATGCGAATTTATGCATTAACTCCAACAGGCTATGACCGTGCAAAATCCTTTTATGGGAAAGCAAACATTATTGAGGAGAACGGCGAAGTCATTTTGCAGTCGTATGACACTTTTGTTTGCATGATTAACAAGCGCGGTGCATTTGTCCGGCTATGGGGTGGCTATTCTGCAACAACAATGCGACATATCAACGTATTTATTAAAATGTTTGGCATTGAGGGTGGCGGTAAAAAGTGGTGGGACGCGCTCCCCATTGAAGGAAGCAAACCCCGCGCCGCCGAATTAGTAAATGGGTAAAGAAAAATGACGTTTGAAATAGACCGTATTTTATTTATCAGGGTCATCGATCGGGACGAAAATGTGATTATGGAAATGATCCCATTCGATGCAAACCCAATAACCGTTGAAAACGGTAACATTATAAAGAAAGAGGAGATTCAAAATGGGGTGTATAATAAACTCTGATTTGTGGGAGTGTGACCTTTGCGGTTTTATAGAAGTATGGGACGATTTCGATGATATACATGGCGGCATGTGGGTCTGCCCCGTCTGCAATACCACATTCTGCTCGAAATGCTTTAAAGACAGATGTGGAATAACATCATGGATGCGGATGCTACTTGATGACGGTGCGTTGCTTTGCCCAGCTTGCTATGAAAAGCGGAAGGAGGATATTTCAAAATAAAAAAAAAGGAAGAGCTGGGTCTGTACAGACCCAGACTGCGCTCAGTTCCGCAGAGAAGCCCCCAAGAAGGGTGAGAAGGTTTTTGAACTGGCAATGTGTGAAATGCTCGACTGGATTTGGTGCTTGTGTATTTAACAGAAAGGAGGGGTTTGTCATGGCAATCGAAAACAAAACCCTGATGGAAACATTGATAGATGCTGGCTATCCATGCGAGGAGATGTATCATCATTGCTCAGATTTATATATTTTTTGGACACCAACAACAGTACGGATTGTTGATAGATGGTACAAGGAACGCGGCCTCAACAGGGCATTATTTGTTAAACAGTTCAAAGACCAGATTACGGGTCGGCTAATGTTGGATTGTGCTTTCCAGTACGGTGTGTACTGGGATGAGGTTGCAAAAAGGAAGGGGGCGATAAGAGGATGCCATATCAGAGAAAAACGCGTGACGTATGGAAGCTGATGGTAAATTATGGCTATGGACACGGCTGGGAACACGAACTGACAGAGTTCACCATAGCTGAAGCGCGGCAACGGTTGAAGGAGTATAGAGAAAACTGCCCGCAGTACCCTGCCAGAATTGTTATGGCCAGAGAAAAAATTGAAAAAGATAAAAACTGAAATCAGAACAAAAGCAAAGAGGAACGCAATGTATAGCAAGATACGAGAAGTGTGTGAGGATTTAGGAGGGAAGTGGACGGATTACGGTGATGACATCACATTAGAGAGGTGGTCTCCTGCTGGTGAGGATTTAGTTATGACGTTTGATAAACGCAGTCTGACAGATGAGATGAGGGAATACGCTGCCACTTGGGATATTGACGAGCATATAGAGATGTGGGTGTAGGCAAGACCGTCTGATTGGCACGTGCCAAGTGTACGTGCATTGTGTCGGGATGCGGAAGATATATATGAGATGTTGCGAGACTTGGCGGCGGCTGTGACAAAGTGCGAGGAGGAAACAAATGAGTGATTACATTAGTCGGAAAGCGCTTATAGACAAGGTGGAAAAACACTATTGTGCCCCATGTAAGCGGCGAGGCGGTGACCTTGACGGAGACCGGTGCCGTTCTTGTGTGATCAATAGTGTGCTTGAAAAGGTACGAAGAATCCCTGCCGTCGATGTTGCCCCGGTACGGTATGGGAAGTGGGTAATCAGAAATAAATAGAAGACGATGATTGGGGGACATTGCATGAATGGACTTGCTCTGTATAAGGAGGAATACAAATGATAGAACATATCCGCGATATAATTGCTTGGGGGTTAAATGAGGATTTTTGGAGTGAAGACAGTCTGTTGGCAGAAGGTTATTACAACACTTTTAACGAAGTGTTAAATTGCGAGGGATTCACAATATGGGATGACCGGCGTAACACCGTGTATATCACTTTGCAGAATGGCAAAGAGTATAAAATCACAATCGAGGAGGGAGAGGGATGTATCTAATGGAGTCAGATCTTTATGTTTGTGATATATGCGGATTTGAAGGTGGGTGGGATGACCATGATGATATACATGGGGAGTTGTGGGGTTGCGAACGGTGCGGTGGTACGTTTTGTACGAAATGCTGTATAGATACCATAGGGAAGAACGCATATTGGAAGATGATGCACAGTGAGGATTTGATTTTATGTCCTAAGTGTTATGGACAGGAGGATGCGGAATGATTCGTGTTGTTCAAGACTTAACTCGTGAGGAATTAGATGAACTTAAACAGAGCTATATTTGTGTGATGAAGGAGGGATCGGACGAGCCTGCATATTGGGACGATTTGGCAGAAGCGCCGGAATATATATCAGATGAAACGCTGTTTGAATATTATGACGGAATGGTATTCACGGACGATGATTTCTGGTGCAATTTAGAAAAGGAGGGATAAGCTATGAAACAGTACAACACGCAGGAAGAAGCTGTACGGGAGTGCGGCCCTAATGAAATCACGGTACAAATTGACAATGTTTGGGCGAATATGACGTGGGCAGAGTTTAGCTTGTGGGCAGCTACATATCAAAATCCATAAGGAATCAGAAAGCGTTTCGAAAAAGTGCTGCGTGTGGTAAGAGTAATATGGTAAAATAGGCAAGGAGGCAAATGTGAGATGACGTTCAAAATGGGTGAATTAAATCTGATTAGTGTCGCCAACTATCTGGGTTATCTTGAAGGTAAGGGGTTGATAGTCATTGATGAAGAAGAACAGTTGTATGGCTTAATGGAGGCAATAGATGAGGATGTAGACAAGGCTGCACGATGTCTGCTAAGTTCGTTTGACTTCTATACAGAGGTTGAAGCCGCTATTAAGCGAAACTATGTACCACCGACAGAGTAACATCAATTCTACGCTGTTTTTGCAGTGCCCAGTGTCACAAAAATGGACTTAACATATCTGAGACGATAAATCCTACGACCAAAAAGAAAGGTCTTTCAAACACAGTAAACAATCAGGAAAAACGAGGTAAAAACGCATGGCTGTTTTAGAGTTCAAACCACGAATTGTAACGCCGTCGAGGATTTTGATTTGCCCTCAGTGCGGATATGAAAATGATGGCGACCACAAATTTTGCGGACAGTGCGGGTTCGGTTTGATACCTACGCCACGCACCACCAAACAACGGTATGTGCCTAAAAGTAAACATACTAAAGTGCCGCTGAAAACATTGGAGGAAATCAATGCGTTTGAGCAAACATTGTTAAACGCACCGAGAAAAAAGACAGCGTATAGAAATGGGGTGTTGTTCCGCACGGGAATTAGCATTGGACTTCGAGCTGGGGATTTGGTAAAATTAAAGGCGAACCAATTCCTTAAAGCTGACGGTTCTCCCCGCGATGCGCTATATGTTATTGAACAGAAAACAAATAAAGGCAGAGAGATTAAATTGGATAGCAGACTGGCAGATATGGTGGCCGGATACGTGGAGGATTTAAAAATTGGTTCAAATGAGTATTTGTTTTGGAGCCAAGATAGCACCGGCCACATATTGCGTAAGAGTCTGAATGATAATATTATTCGTCCAGCAGCGCAGAGATTGGGGTTGGACACACGGCTGTATGGTTCGCACACACTGAGGAAAACGTATGCATATCAATTTTACACACAAGCTAATGCGCTTAGTCGAGAGCGTGGGTATAGAGCGTTGTCCATGCTATGCAAGGAATTAGGGCATAGCAGTGAAGCGATTACCCTGTGTTATATTGGTATAGACAAAGAAGAAGTGTGCGAAATTTGTGGATTAACCGCTGATCAATATGATTGGGGGTTCGCTGAAGCGTTACGAGAAGAATTTAATGAGGAGGAATAAGAGATGGATAAACAGCCATTCACCGACCAAGATTTAAAGAATTGGGCGAAGTTTTTAGCTATTTGTGCCGCTGTTTTATTGTTGTTGTATTTTATTGTTCCTGAAGACGATAGAGCGTGTATACTGTTTTTTTGGGTTTGTTATGGCGTGATATGCTTGAGTCTTCTATGTGGGATTATAGGTTGCGGTGTGATTTCTGATGAAGAAGCGCAAAAAAGAGCAGAACAAGAGAAGAAGGAAAATGAATTGTATGAAGATTGGAATACATGGTCAAAGGAAGATACACGCAAATGAAAAGATGTTTCAACCCATGCCAGGACTTCCAGCGACATTATTATCAGAACGGTGCGCCGCTGCCGGAGGTCGTTGAGGAAAATACTCAGTGGTATTATTGTGGCGTGATTAAGGAGTTGGGGATATAATGACTATTCCAGCTTTAGTGTGGGGTCTATGCAAGGAAAATGAATAATTCTACAGAAAGGAGTGTGAACGTTGGAAATCTATAGGGCTTACAAGTTGTGCATCAAACCCACAGAAGCTCAGGCAGCGGCGATTGAGAACACCTTTCGGTGCTGCCGGTTCGTGTGGAACCATTTCCTTGAGCGGAAGTCCAAGGCATACCAGCGCCGTGGCGAAAGCCTCTCATATTACGGTATGAAGAAACTCCTGACGGAGATGAAGGAATATCTTCCTTGGCTGGGTAGCTGCAACCGGCACGCCCTGAATTATACGATACAGCACCTCTGCGACGCCTACGACGGGTTCTTCCGTCGTTGCAAAAAAGGCAAGGGCAAGGCGGGATATCCGAGGTTTAAGGGGCGGAAGAATCCCAAGCAGAGCTTTACCACAGATGGCTCGGTCATTGTGACCGAGAAGTTTGTCCAGATTCCCTCGATTGGGAAGGTAAAGCGCGGTAAGGATAAACGTGCCGTTACCGGAGTTCCGGTAAATATCACGGTGTCCCGTAGTGCCACCGGTAAGTATTGGGCGTCCGTTCTCTGTAAAGAGGAAGTTGAACCGCTGCCGGTGCTAAACACGGAGGTCGGCATTGACGTTGGGCTTCATGTATTTGCCGCCGACAGTGATGGCAACACCTATGAGAACCCTCACTGCTTAATCCATAGTGAGAAGAGGCTGGCCCGTGAACAGCGCAAGCTGTCCCGTATGCGGAAGGGTTCTTCCAACTATGAGAAGCAGCGGCGCAAGGTAGCAACCATCCACGAACGTGTTGTAAATCAGCGTCGAGACTATACCCATAAGCTGAGTCGGAAACTCGTTGACGAGAACCAAGTCATCGCAGTGGAAGACCTCAACATTAAGGGTATGGTCAAGAACCACCGGAAGGCGAAGGCTGTGGCTGATGTCTCTTGGGCTGAGTTCTTCCGGATGCTGGAGTACAAGTCACTGTGGGCGGGACGCACGTGCCTCCAAATTGACCGGTTCTATCCCAGCAGCCAGACTTGTAGCACTTGTGGCTACAAGAACGCCGCTGTGAAGGATGAAAAGGTTCGTGCGTGGACCTGTCCCCAGTGCGGCGCACACCACGACCGCGACATCAACGCGGCAATCAATATTTTAAGAAAGGCAAAGGATACCTGCACCGCAGCGTAACCAGCAAACCCTACTACGGCAGGATGAGCCGAAAGTTACGCCTGTGGAGACTGGTAAGACCTCCCGCCTCACGGCGAAAGGCGCGGTCTGCGAAACAGGAATCGACCTCGCGTGTGTACCTGAGAATTACCAATGCGAATGGTATATTCTTTCATGCTATGCACAAGGAACACACAAAAGGTTGAATATCCGATATAATTGATTGGTTGGGAGGTACAATATGTATGTTTGTTTACTGAATCCGTATGGAATAGATAATGGAATAAAAATATGGTATCGTAAGCAAGGTGATAATTGTTTTGATTTTGTATCTTCCAAGGAATTTGCATCGCCACTAACTAAGGACGACGTGCTGAATATTATGCGCTATGCGGATTGGTACAAACAACAATATAACGCCAGTGCAATCAGGTGCGAAGGATAAAACGGTTATCGTATAGCAACATGGGAGGATAGAAAAATGGCAAAGGCAACAGCGGAATGTACTTGCAAAACTTGCGGAAAAGTCTATACAGCAACTAAAATTTGCCGGAATCGCCGTGATGCCGATGAGTGGGAGCAGTGGGCGATTGAGCATTATGATGAGTGCTCCGAATGTTACAAAGCCCGTCAACAGGCAGAGCGGGAGACGGCCAACGAGAAGGCGGCGCAGGAGAGTAGAGCAGTAGGCTGGCCTGAATTGAGCGGGTCGCCGAAACAAGTGGCGTGGGCAACTACAATCCGCAAAGCAAAAATAGACGAGTTGATGGCCCGCGAACCCACCGACACGGGGTTGCGTTACATAACATGGATTCTACACACTCATACCGACGCAAAATATTGGATAGATAATCGAGATTGGTCGTTGTGCGGCCAGTGGGGAATCAAACTGTACAATGAGTGGAGAGCCATAGATAACATTGAGTAAGGCACAAGTAACCATATAAGAGAGGAGGATATGACAATGATACATTATGATACTTACGAAGAAGCGCTTGAAAACTGCCGTGGTGACGAAGTAGTAGTTGAGGTTGACGGCGGCTGGGTTGTAATGTCTGCGACTGATTATCGTGTCTGGGTGATGCAGAATTAACGGAGACGAGTGAGAAATAAAAAATTCTAACAAACCCAAATCCACAAGGAATCCAAAATGAAACCAAAATAACACTGGCAAATAGCCGGTGTTTTTATCATAAGTGGCGTAAAGCCCCTTGCTTTAACTATGGGGATATAAGCCACACCGTTTTTGTGTATCTGCTGTTGGCGGTGCGCTATTGTCAGCCATTAAGCAGTACATAGAGCACCAGAAAAATGTGTGAGGTTCTGAAATGGAATATAGCTACAAATTCCGTATCTATCCTAATATCGCACAAGCACAACAGATACACCGGACATTTGGATGTTGTCGTTTTGTATGGAACCACTATCTTGCGCAGCGAATAGAAGCATACAGGGAAACAGAAAAATCTCCCACACGATTCATGCAAGACAAAGACCTGACATCTCTGAAGAAACAGGAGAAAACCATCTGGCTACGGGAAGTTGACGCAACTGCCCTGCAATCTTCTCTACGGGATTTGGATACAGCCTATCAGAACTTCTTTCGGCGGGTCAAAAAGGGCGAGAAACCCGGATACCCAAAATTCAAAAGCAAACGAAACCATCGACAAAGCTATAAGAGCAGGTGCATGGGCGCAAATATCAAAGTATTGGAAGGCGCTGTACAGCTCCCCAAGCTGGGAAAGGTAAAATGCCGGATCAGCAAACCTGTAGAGGGGCGTATTTTGTCCGCAACCGTCAGCCAGACCCCAAGCGGAAAATATTTTGTAGCCCTGTGCTGTACAGATGTTGATATGGAGCCGTTGCCATCTACAGGGGCGGTTGTCGGTATTGACATGGGTTTGAAAGCATTTGCAATTACCTCTGATGGTGTAGAGTATCCGAATCACAAGTACCTTGCGAAGTCTGAAAAGAAGCTGGCGCGTCTCCAACGGCAACTCTCCCGAAAATCAAAGGGGAGCAACCGCTGGGAAAAGGCCAGATTGCAGGTAGCACGGCTTCACGAGCATATTGCCAACCAGCGGCAGGACGCAGCGCACAAACTGTCCACCCAGCTTATCCGTGACAACGGCGTCATCTGCATTGAGGACTTGGCTCCGAAGAACATGGTACAAAACCACCGTTTGGCGAAGCCCATCTCCGACGCCGGGTGGGGCGAGTTCCGCAGACAGTTGCAGTACAAGGCCAAATGGTATGGGAAAACCGTGGTCACGATAGACCGCTTCTACCCCTCCAGCCAAACTTGTTCCTGCTGCGGCGCACAGTGGTCAGGCACGAAAGACCTGTCCGTGCGCATCTGGACGTGCCCGGAGTGCGGTGCTGTCCACGACCGGGATATAAACGCCGCGAAGAACATTTTGAACGAAGGGTTGCGCCTGCTGGCGTAGCTAATATATACGGTAGGGCGGGACATGCCCGAACCTATACGCTTGGGGACACCGTGTAAGACTTCGCAGATGCAGGCGGTGGTGGTTGAACCGAGAATCCTCCGGCTTTAGCTGTGAGGAGTGTCAAGTTTCACGACCTATCTATTGGCCACAGATGAGGATGGCGACACGCTGGCAGAATACGACGCCAAACAGTTCTATGCTTTCGCTTGGGTTGAAAATGAGGACATCCCTGAACTGTCTGAGTACGGCACTGTCATCATTGAGAGATGCAACGGCGGTCTGTGGCGCGTATGTTAATTCTACGGTCAAATTTGAGTAACTGGACAGTCAAAATCAAAATTTAAATATCACAGCAGATAGATTGGTCAGCTAAAACAAAACCTCTTTCATTCATTGAGTAGATAGGCAAAAACAGACTAAAAACGCATGGCAATAAACGGGTGCGGGACACTCGATTGCCGGATAGGAGGGTATATGCAGCTCGGAGATAGAGTTATTCACAAAGGTCAGTATAATAATGTGGGGACGGTCACACAGTTATTGAAGGGCGATTTGCTTATAGCGTGGGATGCGGGTGGGTTTGAACGCACCCAGAGCGGAGCGCTGTATACAGTGGGCTACGACCCTAAGATGGGGGATAATAAAGGTGTGTGGCACGCACCGAAAACCCAAGCGCAAAATTTTCTCGACTTTGTTCGTACTTCGTGGTAAAATCAAAAGAAAGGCGGCATTTTTATGAATAATCAGCGCAGAGCAAATCTGAGAAACGCACAAGCTATACTCCGCAAGGCGCAGGAATCTATTAAAATAGCGTATGATATTGTAGAGGACGCTAAGGGCGAAGAAGAAGATTGTATGCTTTGTATGCCGGAGAATTTGCAGGAATCGGACAGATATTATGAAATGGAAGATCGAGTAGACAGTATGGAAGACATCTTACTAAACATAGACACGCTTGATAATTCAGTGGATGAAATTTTAGACTCAATCGACACGGTAATGTAAAGGAGGTGGTTGTATGCTCAACCCAAAGGTCAAATCATCTGGCGAACGTGTAATAAGGGGTGTGGTGGCTGGTGCTATGCTGGGCGCTGGTGCTGTTTCAGCCAAACAGGATCAAAAAAGAAAAGCGCAGGACGCAGAGCGCCGAGGATTGCTGCGCCGTCAGGATGTCTATGAGGCGCATATACGGAAGCAAGTTTATTTATCTCGGTTTGCTGACGACGATTTTAGCTGGGTTCCTGAAAAGTTCCGAGAGGACCTGAAATGTAGCTATTGTTTGCAGCAAGCCTACGCCGCTGGTATGGCCGATAGGGAGTTAATGGCAGACGGGTTTATGCCAATGAGCGAACAGAGTTGGGACAAGAATTGGAGTGTCTATACGCACAATCCATTTATCGGGTTTATCGAGGCACACAAAGAGTTCCGTAAAGATATTCAGAATCCCAAATGGCCTGCAATGTCGAAGTGGAATCTCACCTTGGAGGGTTATAAGAGGTTCTTCCCTGAGCGATTTGACGAAAACGGCCAGCCCATACGAAAGTAAAATCCATAAGGAATCAACATTAGATCGGCATTGCCGGTCTTTTTTAATGCGAATTTGCATTGCCGCTGGGTGTAGTATGGAGATGGAGGTAATGAGCGCATACTACATCCTATGATAATAAGTCGGTTGGCGCAAATACGCACAGAGCGTCATATCACAACAGCGGCGCTGGCGAAGAAGTCAGGCGTCAGTCAGTCTACAATTACACGTATCGAAAACAATATGGAAGACCCGCGACTATCGACTTTGGTGGCTATTGCGCGGGCATTGCACGTCACTATCACAGATTTGTATACAGAAAAACACTGGTAGATAAGGTTATTGGGTTTTGTCAAGGGGTTATTTAGCATATCACTTGTTGACTAAAGTATCCTATAAGGATATAATTACAGACACATCACAAAATAATATCGTGGGAGGAAACAATAATGCAGGCATTACAAGTCAGCAAATTGCAGGCGCATCCGCAAAACGAGTATTTCTTTGATGAAATGAGTGGACAGAAATGGGAAGAATTTAAGGAAAGCATCAAAACCAGTGGGGTTATTGAACCTATTGTGGTTACGCAGGACTTAATTATTGTGTCCGGCCACCAGCGAGTGCGGGCTTGCAGGGAATTGGGAATTGTCACCATACTTGGTGAGGTTAGGCACTATGACAACCACGATGGTAGGTGTGCTGAAGATTGGGTCATCAAGGATTTGATAGAAACCAATGTGCGGCAGAGAGGCAATATAGGCGGCAGTGAGCTGAAAGCAGTACATCGGGTGGATGAGCTGCGGCGTATATATAAGGTAGATGGAGGTGGTAAACATAAAAGTTGTGACAATGTAACAACTTCGGGTGAACCTGTGACAGCAGAGGAGGCTTGCAAAGCTGCCGGTATTGATTATGCTTCGTATAGGCAATTCAAATCTTTGTCCGATCTTATCCCAGATTGGCAAGAGCTGTTGGATTCCGGCAATGTATCTGCCAGCGTCGCTTCACGTATCATAGGCAAGCTATCAGAGGACGAGCAGGAGCAGCTTTATAATGCTCTGCCGGTGAAGGAGCGTATCACAGCCAAGCTCACTGACAAATATTTGTGTCAGATACGGCAACAGCAAGTTGAAATGGAGCAAAAGGAAAAGCAATGGCAAGGTACTAATGCGTCGCTTGCCAATAGGCTTAATTTGATTGTGGCGAAGAATAACGAACTGGATGACCGTATTACTGAGCTTAAACAGAAGGGTGATCCTGAACTGGTTGCCAAAATAGATAAACTACAAGAAGATTGTAGACGGGCTTACGAGAACTACCAGAAGGCTAACAGCGAAAATTATAATCTGAAGTGCAAGTTGCAGGATTCGCAACAGAAGATCAATGAGGCTAACGGGTATATTCAAGAGTTGTTAGAGCAAACAGAAGCGTTGGAGGACAATGCTTTGACTTCTGAGCAAATGCGGGAATTGACTAATCTTCGAGCCGAGAACAAGCGGCTGGAAAGGGAACTGGCGCAACAAGAGCCGACACCCCTTGCCGAACCTGTTATGCCGTCATATACTATGGGTGGGCTTAAAAAGTTCTTGTGTACGACCAAATCCGAATTGGAAACTTATCTTAATTCTAAAACCTTAAATCTTAATGCTGAAGCTGGTGATAATGATTATATAAAGGAAATGATTGGCGAACTCGTTCCGCTTGCTTTGCACGTTAAGGATAAGGTGTGTACTTTAGTAGCGTAAGGAGAGAATATATGGTCGTAATAGATGTCGCTCAATTTGAAGAGTGTGTGCGCCAGCATCGGTTGTGGATAGAGCAGAACGGTCAAGGCCAGCAATTAGTATTGCGGAATTGTGTGATAAACAAGATAAACGCCTCCCATCAAGATTTGCGTTATGTGCAATTCATTGATTGTGTTTTTATCAAGTGTGATTTTGTAGCGTGTAATTTCACTAAGGCGGTGTTCACAGGATGTACATTAGCGAGGTGTGTTAGCTTTGTACACTGTGATTTGCAAGAAGTAAATTTGTGCCATGCGAATTTGTATACTTGCAAATTTATTCTTTGCTGTGGCTTAGAGACTGCGATTGTTAATGATAAGACGCTTTATTATCGTCCTCAATGTCCCATGAACGGCAGCTTTATTGGGTACAAGGGGGCATGGTGCTATGATCCAGATCTGCATATATGCCCCGTATTGGTCACACTTGAAATTCCAGCCGATGCGTACAGAAGTAGCGCAACTACTCGAAAATGCCGATGCAATAAGGCGATAGTATTAGATGCTTACACCTTGTCTAATGGTCAACAGCTTCCCGATGCAGTGCCGATCCATAGTACATATAATTATGCTTTTATGTATACAATTGGGCAAACACTTCAAGTTGACGATTATGATACAAACAGATGGAACGAATGTTCTACCGGTATTCATTTTTTCATGGAGAAGGAGGATGCGCGTTTGTGGATAGAGTCATGGATAAACGATTATTCGTTTTAAAAGGAGGTGATGAGGAATGGCAACTGAAAAACTGAGTATGGGCATTGAAATAGACAAGGCTCTGATAGAAAAGAATGTAAGCGACGCTGTGTGCATAGCAATCGCTGATGCGTTGGGCGATAAAACTGAATTAGTGCGCAAAGCTGTGCGGGCGGTTGTCGCCAGCTCGGTAAATGAAAGAGGTGAACCATGTTCTTCGAGTTCATATCGGGCGCAACCGTATTTGCGGTGGTTGGCAACTAATGCTATCAAAGATACTGTGTCTAAGGAAATAGCCACAATGATTGACAATAATCAAGCAGCCTTTTCGGCTATGATTAGAGCGGAGCTTAATCAGCCTGCGGTCCAAGACATGTTAGCCAAGAATTTCATAACGGCCATATTAAACGCCAGTCAGACCGGTTGGCGTATGCCGGTCACTGTGTCGTTCGAACAAATAAAGGAGGATTAAAAAATTTCATGTTATTTAATATGGTATGTAACAAAAAATC